>Ga0315280_10003167_pt1 | contig 25614 bp, 31 predicted proteins | sample YL17G06_40_MG_FD_203697 | JGI IMG/M metagenome (GOLD analysis project Ga0315280, IMG submission 203697) | Sediment microbial communities from Yellowstone Lake, YNP, Wyoming, USA - YL17G06_40 | ecosystem: Environmental > Aquatic > Freshwater > Lake > Sediment | place: USA: Wyoming | collected...
ACAATCCGAGAGTTCTGATCTCGGTCGTAAGGCTCAGACGTCCACTTGGTGGGATTATACGGAAAAACCGACGGAGCTCCAGTTTTCGTGGTCAACCCCCCTTACCTATTTAAAGAAAGACGCTTTAAAGGGCAAGGTGAAGAAACTTTCAAGTCTGCTGAATGCTTCGCAGTCAACACCGTGCAGCAGCTTACCTCATCACCGTGCCTTCGCTACACTATGGTGCTACCAAGGCTGCCACGCTGACTGCCAGCGCCGTGTTATTGACGCTGTTTACCGCTGGCTGCTGTCGCCAACTCAACAGCGGGAGTATATGCGAAGGAAAGTTGAAGCCGTACCAAGCTTGGCACCTCTGTAGAGTCGATTAGCTGAATTGTGGTGGGCGGCGATCTCCGGAGTAGCGCAATAGCAGGATTTTGACATATGTCCAGTAGGTCGTTAGGACTTGTTCCATGGTTCGCCCTCGTTGGCTCTTGGTGTAGAGCCTGTGTCCGGTTGGACTTTCTCGCTCTTCGACGAGTCCGAAGTTGCTGAGATCCCTTAGCCAGCTGTCCAGCGCTGCACTGCTGCCGGTGACTTCTAGCAGGTCGGTTCTGCTCGCCAACCCCTTTCGGTTGAGGTTTTCCAGGAATTGTTGGAGGCGTACGGCACTCTGTGGTGCTGGCGGCAGCGGCGGTAGCCGCGTTGACTCATGCTTCTGTTCTTTGCTCATCTTTTTTGAACACCGTTGCGGCTGCCAGCATTCCGGGGTACCTGTCTACCATGGAGTTGTACCGCTTCCTGAGTTTCCATCCAATGTAGAATGAGTATGCTGCAACCGCCAAAGTTGCAACTCCAGCCACCACTGATACGATGTTGGAGGTTGTGATCTGCCCGGTTGCGACGAAGACGAAATCGACTAGCAGAAGTAGGAAGCCGGTGAGGTAGCTGAGTTGGGAGGCGTGCCTAAAAGCTCCTAATCCTTCCGTCAGATCAGTAAGCAGGTTGAGAGCGTCCGTCCACATCAACTGGAAGAGACTGTTAAGATCGTCTAGTTGAACTGGGTTTTCAGATTTAGTCAAGGCAATCAACTGAACTTCTTTTTATGTGAACTTCACAGCCAACTGGCCTGCTCTGGAACCCTGGCCGTATAGAACTTTCTACAATGCAGCCCGCATGAACCATTTGAGGCGTAGAAGAAGGAGGACGAGGACGGTGCGGAAGCCTCAGCCTCGTCTGGAGGAATTCGACGAAGAGTCCAGCACCGAAACAAATATCTACCCGTCGCGTGTAAATCCATGCGATTTCCACATGGAAACCACTGCGCCCGAACAGCTTCTAGTTCCGGGCGACAAGGATGCACAGCTAGCCCTATTTCGCACAATAACCCTCAAGCCCTTCGATCCCCTGCTTGCACCTTACCACTCACCCAAGAGGCGGCGCACGCCCTACCTGCCTTCGGCACTCTTGAAGGCGCTCGTCTACCAGAAGCTTCGTAGAATTCCATCGTGGCGGGCGCTAGCACGAGAACTTGCTTCTAACCGATCTATATGCAAAGAATTCGGATTTGGCAAACCTCCCTCCCATCAAACCTTCAGCGTCTTCACAAGACGCCTCGGAACAGCAGGCTTCACTGCGGTAATGCGCCAGCTCGTGATTCAGCTCCATATTGCGTTGCCAAATTTCGGTCAGGAAGTAGCAATCGACTCGTCGATGGTGAAAGCGTTTGCGAACCCATTCAACGGGGTCAGGTCGGACGCTGACGCAATGTGGGGAGTGAAGAAGGTCGTGAAGAGCAGACCATTAGCGAAATACGGGTACAAGCTTCACGTCGTTGTTGACGCAAATTACGACCTGCCAATCGTCGAACAAGTCACCGGGGCAAACAGGAACGACTCACCTCTATTTGTCGAACTCTTGGCAGCGTGTTGCAGACAGTTGCAGCCTAGGGTCGTGGTTGCCGACGCCGGATACGATGCGAAAAGGAACTACTTCGCCGCCCTCAAAATGAAGACCATTCCGATCATCGGGTTGAACCGTCGTCGCACGAGAAGAAATCGCAGACGTCTTGACAGCATTATGCCGATTGACCGAGGTTCAGCTGAGTGGGTGGAGCTTTACTCAAAGCGTGCCGCAGTTGAACGAGTCTTCTCACGCCTCAAAGATTTCTTCGGTTTGGAGACGCACCTGAAGCTTCGTAGCCGAACAAGGGTTGAAGTTCACTTCCAGCTCTGTCTAATGACGCTGCCACTCTTGGCGCTCGCCTCAGCAACCGCAGGAATACCAGTCCTATCCGTGGAAGCATGGAGGTCTCGCTAATGGCATCGCTCCAGACCCGCATCAGCCGCCGAGTCGGCGACAAGACCTACGTCAAGCACGAGCTGGTGATTCCGCAAGAGTACGTCGGGCAGCTCGGGTGGTCGCAGAACCAGAACGTGGAGTTCAAGCCGTACGGCGAAAACAAGCTCCTACTGATCCCAACAACACCAAAAGCCAGACCGTCGAAGCCAACCTTCGAAACCTTCGCAGCAGCAGTAACCAAAGCCCTCAAAGAAACCCTCGGCGGGCTCACCTGGTACGACCTACGACAGCGAGCCGGACTCAACCAAAGAACACCAAACCCAACATGGGTATACCGGCTTGAGAAGGAGCACGGACTCCGAAGAGTTCGTAATGGAAGGAACCTGCAAATTGTCTGGAAGCTTGGCGAGCGGACTGAAGGGTCACAATGATGTTTGAACCAGAATTTCCTCCCGTTTTAATACTTTCGCATACTAGGTATCCTTGGAGAAAAGGCAGGAAAATTGGGCGACATAACCACGCTGAAAGTCCAAAAGAAAACCCGAGACCGTTTAGCGACGATGGGCTCCAAACGAGAAACCTACGACAAGATACTTCAGCGTCTCATGAACTTCTACGAGAAGAATCACAAAAAGGAGTGATCTGAAATGGGGACTGCCACAAGAGTTGCAACAAACGCCAAAGCTACGCGGCAGTCCCAAAAGCTCAACGGAATTGAGGTTTTCAACGCCGATGCGCTCACGCTTTACTCAGATTGGGCGCCACCGATGGTTATAATCTCTGATGGGCCGTACGGTTTGAATAGTTACCCGGGAGACCTCAAAACTCCAGAGGAGCTTCCGGCATGGTATGAACCACACGTCAAAGCATGGTCGGAAAGGTGTACTCCGCAAACGACCCTGTGGTTTTGGGGTTCTGAAGTAGGTTGGGCGACCCTACATCCGCTATTGGTGAAATATGATTGGAAATACGTGACATGCCACGTGTGGAACAAGGGAATCGGACACATAGCCGGAAACGCCAATACCAGGACTCTGCGAAAGTTTCCGGTCGTTACAGAAGTCTGCGTTCAATATGCAAGGAACACAAGAATCGACGGATTGACGCTCAAAGACTGGGTTCGCCGAGAATGGGATCGCAGTGGGCTTCCTCTCTACAAAGCAAACGAAGCCTGCGGCGTTGACAACGCAGCCACGCGCAAATACCTTACTAAAGATTGGCTCTGGTACTTCCCTCCTCCAGAAGCGTTCGGAAAACTTGTTGACTATGTGAACAAGCACGGAGATCCAAGCGGCAGACCTTACTTTTCAGCAGACGGCAAGCGTCCTGTCACAGCACAAGAGTGGTCTCGGATGCGCGCGAAGTTTCACTGCCCGATTGGTGTCACGAACGTGTGGAGCGAGCCGCCAGTAAACGGAAAAGAAAGACTCAAGACCGGTTCCAAGAGCCTGCACATGAACCAGAAACCGCTCAAACTGATGGAGCTAATCATTGAGGTCTCCTCAGATCGCGGCGACCTCGTTTGGGATCCCTTTGGCGGTCTCTTCACAGGAGCCTTGGCAGCTCTAAGACTCAAACGCCGCTGTCTTAGTGCTGAGATAAGCAAGCGCTATTACAAATTGGGAGTGGAAAGGCTGCGAGACGTACATTCGCAAAAAACGCTTCTGACGATTGGCGGGTAGGAAGCTCCTCAAGAGATACTCCTGTTTGGTTTGGCGGTTGGACACGTCTCGCCGGTAACTAAAACCCGTGCCTACCGCTTTAAGAGCACATTCCATCAATCATAGTGGGAGGACTCTTGAGCGCTGCTGGTGCTGAGCCTGTCAGGGAACCGCCGGATCGCAACTGGGCACACTACGAATTGTGGGACAGAGTGAGAAAGACTATTGATGACGTTCCGTTGCATTTCCGCAGCACAATCACCATAACTGGAATCAGGGCTACGGAAATCTACACTTTCGGAGAAGCGCTTGGCACGACAATCGAGCAGGAAATTCTCAGAACGCTGAACGATCTACACAATCACTGGGATGATCAAAATGGAACGTACGCCCAGTATGAATTCGTTAGACAGCCTCAGAACTTTCCTGACGTTTTGCTTCGCAACACCAGCACTGGGCAGATCGTCATGGGCATCGAACTGAAATCTTGGTATCTGCTGGCGAAGGAAGGAGAACCCAGTTTTCGATTCAAAGTCACTCCCGCGGCTTGCGAAAAAGGCGACTTGTTAGTTCTCGTCCCGTGGACACTTTCGAATGTTATGTCAGGTGCACCGATGATCCTTAAGCCATACGTTGAGTTGGCTCGCTACATGGCCATTTACAGAAACCACTGGTGGCAGAACCTGAGAAAAGCGGAAGGCGATGCAACAATTAGATCACCACCCAACGCACGTCCATATCCGTCTACCCGTGACGAAATTGCCGACGATCCAGTTGAAGACAAGGGCAATAATTTTGGACGGATCGCAAGGATGGGATTAATGGATGCGTATGTCAGATCGTTCGACAGCTTGGAATTGCTTGGCATTGAACTGCGCTACTGGCGTGACTTTTTCAAGACAGGAGGAAGAATGCATAACTTCGGAAAACAAACTACGCTGCCTACCGTGACAGCTTCCTCGAAACCGTGAAAGAGCGCTTCAATCTCTTCAACGAGCCCGTTGCGTCATTTACTAAAGTGGGTTTAGTCGGGGTTTAACCGACTCGGCTCATATCGATTTTTCCAGAAAAGCAATCATGTTCTCGACGGCTGACGAAACTTCTGCATCTGTGATCGGTTTTCTTGCTCCGGCGTGGGCTGCCAGGTTGCGGTAGGTGTTGCAGACTCCGTCGAGTACTTTGTATTCGGTTGGGGTGAGGAGCCGTGCGTCTCGAAGCCCCTTGAGCAGGTAGGCGTCAGAGACAGTAGTTAGGTCGTCGTGCACTTGGATTTCTTTGCGGTCTGCTTCATGCACTAGCTTCTTGATCTCAGCCATCGTCCATTTCGACCGGTATGTGTTGAATATTTTCGCTTCAACAGCGCACCATGAAAGGACGATGCATGCTCTGCGTGACCATATCTTCCAGCACCGGAATGCTTCCTGCATGATTTCTCGAAGCACGTCGTCGGTAAGTGCATCCACTCTAACTTTGAGTCGCAGGTAGTCTTGTGGGGTTGCCTGCGTTTCGAGTTTGATCTTGAGCGCCCTGACGGCGGTGGCAGCCTGCTTTATCTGAGATTTCAGTCTGGCCTTGTTTGGTCTGGTTCCCGAGGCGCTCTTGCGTATCGCCTCGAACTTCTGTTCGGGGACAGTGTAGAGGTCGGCCGAGCCGAGGGATTCGAGTTCTTGTTTTGCCACGCCCCACAGAGCGTTAAGGTCATCGAACTTGTCTAGTAGTTTGGCGTCGTAGACCGTGGCTTTCCTGTGCGCCCTCAGGGCTTCTTCGATTTCCGAGAGTTTGTCGCTCAGCTTCGAAAGAGTCCCGGCGTCGGCAGACATGGATTATCGGGTGAACCTAGCTCGTCGGGGCGCCGACTATTCTCTTGACTTCCTCTTCACCATCGGAGAGGCCGGAGCCCGATAGACCAATCTCCTCTCCTTCGATCTGGATTTTTCCCTGATTCTTCAGGGCTTGTTTGGTTCTGCGTCCGAAAGCGGGTGAGAAGCCGCTGAGTTTGAATGATGCGCTGACTTCATCGTGTGTCGGTCTCTTATCCAAGCCAAATTGGTAGGCGTAGATTAGTACCATTGCGCCCTTCTCAGGCGACCCAAATTTCTCCTTGGCAATTATCATGGGCACCTTGTTCTCAACACGGAGGATTTGTCTCAGTGACTCCGGTGAGACTCCAATCTTGGCGGCAACCTTTTCCACCGGATCTTCTGTCGGCTTGCCTCCAACGCTGACCGGCTTGAATTTCGCAAGGTCGATTCCGCTCACCGATTCGGTAAATTCGTTCTGCTTGTCCTTTATCTGATTCAGAAGGTCGACGATTGTTGCCGCAAGTTCCTCTTTCTTGGAGGTTGCGCTGATCGAAATCTCGAAGGGAGGTATGCCAAATCGGATAGATACGCTCAACTCTTTGTCCGCAGATCCTGACAACTGACTTCATTCTTTACTCCCTCAGATTGGTTATTTGGATTGTGTTTGGTTAGCAGGACGATTGAGGCGGCTAACAAATAGTTCGCGTTAATCTCGCCTGTCGGTGGGGCTACTCCTCGATCAGAGCTTGGAGCTTTCCCGAGCTGGGTCAGCTTCGAGTCCAGCTGCATGAGTAGCTCGTTTAGTTTTGTGACTTCCTGTGCGACTAGGGCGAGTAGCCATAGGGCTTCCGCCGGTATGTTGCTGGTGTTTTGTTCGCTGGCTATGATGCGGACTGCGAATTTGCGTTCGCACTCGTTGCAGTAATAACGCTGACTGATCCCTCTCGTGGTGTAGCGTAAGCCGCATCTCCGAATGTCTGGTGAGGCACAGTATCTGCATTTTAGTGCCGCCTCTTCTGACGGCGCCATAACCTTTTCGAAACTTCTCTTCGCCATCTTGGCGAGTACAGCGGCGTAGATGTGCTCACACGCTCCGTCCTTGACGCCGTTGATACATTCGCATGTCCATTTGCCGTCTTTGAGTTCGACGATCCAGTACCCCTCAATGCCGGTCTTGACGGCGGTGATGGTCGGGGAGAGTCGGCGAATCATGCCTTCGGTGGCGTAGAGGTCGAAGCCCCGCTTACGGGTTTCCTGATCGAAGCTCATCCGCCGTCACCTACAACCTTTTCAGTGGAGACGCCACATGGTTTCGCACGTGGAACTCGCATGGTGCTGAAGGCTCGTACACGCATCCTGCAAAGTCGCAACTCGAAGACCCAGTACGTTACGGTTCCGGCGGCGATGGTGAACGACAGCCAGTACCCGTTCAAGGCTGGCGAAGAAATAGATGTCGAGATTGTTGGAAGGAAGCTTGTCATTACGCCCGCCTCGAAGAAGTCGTAGCTTCTTCTCTTTCAATGCCGAGCTCGCTGATGATCGTTTCAACGGCTTTCTCGACGGTTGGGTAGAGGTTTCTCAGGAATCGTGTGAGGTCGGCGTCGAACTCTTCAGCCTTCATGCAGACCAGTTCTCTTTCAGGTTTCTTGGCGTACTTGTTGAACGGGCACGAAGTTACCAGACACTGTCGACACTCGTAGCCGGGAACGAGGATCGGACGGCTGTCAAGAATTCTCTGCGCCTTCTCCGTCGAATCCTTGACCGATTCTGTGAGGAAAACGGAGTGGTCTTGTGGACTGAGGAGGGTTACTTGTCCGGTCATTATTCTGACTAGGAGTACTGGTTCGCCGCCGAGCAGGTACCGTTCGATCTGCGCCAAATCCAACCCAAGACTTGCCTTAATCTCCACGACAATCGTTCGATGTCCACCTTGAATTGTCAGCCTTTTTCCGTCGGTGATTATCACGACATCATATCGTCCAAGCGTTCCCTTCTCTTCCGTCAGGAGTTGGAACTCAACGCCAGCACCAGCCAGTGCCGACTTTAGGCGGTCAATCAGTTTCCGTTTGGCACCCTCATGCTTCATCAAATAGTACGGATCGAAACGGCAATCGTTCCGAGAGCTTTTATCCGCTAGAATGTGGGCTGCGAACGTTTCGCAACTTGTCGTCGCCAGAACTGCGGAAACCTTCGCCTTCGATGAGCCCGTCTTGACCGTGAGTTCGTCAAGATCGCGATCATACGGTAGATACGCCGCGGTCAGCTGATCCGAAATCATGAGCTCCTGGCCGAAACGAGACCAGTTAAACGTGCGGAGGCTTAAGCCATTAGGTGCCTAAACCCTCAAGCCCTTAGGCTTCAAGGAGAAGTTGAATTTACGCACAAAACCACGAATTTTTAGACACCCTATAGCGGTTACTGCTTTGGGTTCGAGGAATTGAGGCTGGCTAGGAGTTCCTTCTTGAGGTTCTCCCTCAACGCCAAGCCCAGGAGGCGTACCTCCTCTTTCTCTCGCTCCTCTGGGTTTGCGTAGGCGCGATGAGGTTCAGCCAAGGCTTCGCTGGTCAGAATCTTCTCAGGCTCCAATCCCCATGGTTTGCGGTGGACCTGTTGCTCGGAAGGCTAGTTCTATACATCGGATCCACAAGATCCTTCGGATTGGGCTCTCCTCCATAACCTCGGAAGTAGAGTTCTAACCTTAGCTCGAAAGAGAAGGTTCTTGTTCACCTTCTGTTGCACTGAATACAAGCGGGTAGAGGATCGACATGTCAAGAGCGAGAAGATATGCCCAACTATCCTCAGCCGTCCGTTGCTTCAAAGCCGACCTGTTGCAGCGCCACCAGATCGAAAGACTAGCTGAAGCAGGGTCACTTTCCGAAACTACGAGCCTCCTCGCTGCAGGGCAGTTAAGCTCCTCGGGCACCGAGCTTTCGTCCGTCGAAGCTCACTTGTTCAATAGAGTATTCGATCTCACAAAAAGGTTGATTTCGTATGCTCCGCCTGCCTCCAAACCATTGCTTAAATTGTCTTCTGCTAAGTACGAATTCGAATGCGCAAAGCAGGTCTTGAAGTCGATTTTGTATCAGGTCGATGCAGAAGAAGCGCTGAAACACATAATCCCCGCAGGCAGATTTGCCATTGAGAGATGCAAAGAGCTTATCGAAGCTCGGGACACCAGTCGAGTGATCGACACTTTCGGAGACGAGGCGCTGAAGCGCTTCATATCCCCGAAACTGACAGGTGAGAGAGACGGGGTGGCAGTTGTCTCGGCAGTGGACCGATATTACTACTCAAGGCTGTGGGCTCTATGCAACCTATGTGACCTGCTGGACGCACAGGTGGCACGGGCTCTAATCGGAGAAATGATAGACCATATGAATATCTTGGTAGCTTTCAGATCCCGGCTGTTTGGTCTTGATCGCAAGTCTACCTCCGAGTTATTGATTCCGGTTAATTATCATCTTGGCAACGCTTTGACCGAGCTTGCTGAAACAGGAAGCCTTCCAAACATAATAGGGATTCTTGATAGCACGCCGTACGCGCATCCCTTGGAAGCGACGAAGATAAGCTCGGATGAGAGCCTAGGCGAAGTTGAACTCGCGCTGAGTCGCAGTCATCTAGCGACCTGCCTAAACATGTTTGCAGGATCACCATTCCACATAGGCCTTGCCCTGTCGTTCCTTATAATCAAGAACTATGAATTACACGACTTGTTTAGAATACTAAACGGCAAGGCGAACAATGTGCCATCGGAGCGCGTACTCAGTTCTTTGATTCTAAGAGGCCCCTGAACTATAGGAAAGTGTTATAATGTGATGTTTGGTCCATAGCGCATGGACAGGACGTTGAGCTAATGAAAAGCAGACAACAACTCATATTCACCTTCCTGCTGATGGTCATCAGTTTGGTCACAATTTCGTCTATGGTTGTGATGGCTTTTTCCCAACCCCCCGCCCAAGCACAGGCTGCGGCAAGCGAGAAGGGACTGTTCTTAATAGGCGGAGGAGTAGCCGCAGGTTTGGCGGCTCTAGGCGCAGGACTGGGTTTGGGCACTGCGAGCGCCGCTGCGATTGGGGCCATAGCTGAGAAACCCGAAATGCTCGGTAAAACGTTGCTCTTCGTCGTGTTGATTGAAGCTATTGCAATATACGGACTGGCAATGTTCTTCATAGTCTTCTCAAGGATTTGAAATAACAGGAGACGGGGGCGGGCGGCGATCCGAGAGGTATCGGTGCCTAGCGATTCTGTGTTTTATGCCTACAGGGCACGTCAAACGATGAGAAGTATCAATTTCTCGAATCCGAGAAATTCAACTAGGTAGGTTTGAATCCCCGCGGGCTCGCCACCGCCTAGACGAATCCGTTGGACTTCACTGGCTGTCCGAAACGCCTCTGGATTGATTTCTCGGACCCTAGAAATTTTCTGCTAGCGGTTCGAATCCCGCCCGGTCCACCAAATGCTCGTCCAACCATTGTCTTGATTGAACACTCCCTTCGTCAGAGCCATTTTCATCTATGGTGCCTTCGAGACTGCCCTTGTGATGTTCCCTCCTATGTGGTGCTTTCCGAGTGACTTTCGGCAATTTCTTCTGCTTGGTTTTACTTCCTTTTGTTACGAATCGTTTTGTCGTTAGGTACGACTCTTTGTGGCAAAGGCGTTAGACTTGAGAAAGATGGTTCTCTTTGCGATCGTCGCCATCATGGTCCTTTTGCCGCTTTCTGGGGCCTTGCCAGCCTCAGCTAAGTACCATCCTAAGGCGCTCATACTTTCATCACTCGAAAGGTATTCACCGATGGGGCATTTAGACGCAGTCACCAATGATCTAACAAGTGCAGGCTACAATGTGACATTCGTGAGTGATACGGCTGTCACCATTAACCTCTTGACAACTCAGCTTAACGACTATGATGTTGTAATATGGCGTACAGACGTTTACGAACGTGCGCGCATAACCTACTGGTACCTCGGCGAATTGGTTGATCAGGAAACGAGTCAAGCATACGCATCAGGGGTAGCGGCCGGCTGGTTAGATAATTCCCACGGAATTCTCGGCGTAAGCATCGATTTCTTCCGTTACCACTTCACGTCGGGGTCGCTTGCGAATGTCAAAGTTGCAATACTAATGTCTAGCATGTCACTCTCAATAGCCAACGTCTTCATTCAGGCGGGCGTCAAGGCCACCGTTGATTATTATGCATCCTTTTCCGCCGCTTCCAATTTGTCAGATTACGTCACGCAATTACTGATCGAATGTCTAGCGGCCGGAAATACCGTGAAGGACTCAGTAACAAACACTGTCAACCGCTTTGCCTCTCTCGTAGTCAGCGGTTCACTAGATCCCAACTACTTACCACCAGTTTCGTACCTCGGCGACGGCACTCTCACAATCATCTGATTCAGACTCTCATTACGCGTCAAATCTCGCCTAACGTAGTACTTCTTTTCCTCACCAGATAGATTGCGGGCCCAGTAAGTCTTTTTAGCCATTTGCTGCGCAACGGGTCACTACATCGTAAACCGTGCGAGTGCAGGAGTTCAATGAGTAGCAGGTCGCTTGAAGCTAGACGGAGGGCCGAGCGCGCAACTCAACAATCTTTTGCACTCGCGTTTTTCGTATTGGCATTCTCGCTAGCATGGCTTCTAAAATCGCCCGAATTCTCGGCTTTCATCATTTCCCTTCTCAGCAGGTTCCCACAGTTGTTTGATCTAAATGCACACTTCGACGGCGTTTTCCTTCTTCGCAATCAGATTGAGTTATTACAGAACCTCTCCACTCAGATGCTCGCGAAAGGAGATTGGGTTTCGATCGAGATGAGATCGCGCCCTCTCCCCTTCGGAATGAAGCTGAAATACATCCTAATGGTCGCGGCGACTGACATTTCAGTAATAGTTCCTACTTTGAATGAGAAGAAGTACGTGGCGAGATGTCTCAAGTCGCTCTCGAACCAATCTTATTCCGGAGATCGTGAAGTGATAGTGGTGGATGGCGGTAGCACGGATGGAACACTGGAAATAGCCGAGAACTTCGCCGACCGCGTCTTGTCGGACGCGAGGCGGCCCGTTGGAGCTGCAAGAAACGAGGGGGCTAAGATTTCAAATGGAAAGATCGTTGCCTTCATTGACGCTGACACGATTGCTTGCAGAGACTGGTTGAATGCTATAGAAGAGGTTTTCAAAGACCCCACTGTCATCGGTGTAACCGGCCCAACATTGCCCTACGATGCAGAGATCCTCGACATAATCACCTACAAGTTATGGACATTGTACCTTCAGAGAATATTGTTGTCCATGGGAATGCCGCACGTAATAGGATTCAACTGTGCCTACAGGAAAGATCAGTTCTTGAAGGTTGGCGGCTTTGATGAAACAAGCGTAATGTCCGAAGACATCCGATTGGCCCTAAAGATGCGTCGACTTGGGAGAATCGCATTTGAGAAGAAAATGTCAGCGTTGACCTCTCCAAGGAGATTTCAGAGATTTGGACATCCCTACATCGCTGGTCTGTATGCGGTCAACGGGTTCTCGACGCTGTTGTTGAACAAATCCTCACACAATTATCCCCCGGTGAGATGATTCTTCGAAACTTGGTCCGAAACTTCGCTCCATCTAGGATGAGCCGTTCCTCCTTCAAACAGAGCATCACGCGAAATTCGCGTGCGAGGGTGTTTAGCAATCCAGCCATTCAGACCATCCAGCTAGGAGTAGCGCGAATCTTTGACCCTGTCCCAGCAATAGCCGCTACTTGGGGTTGTGACCGCAGGGCCAGGCACATGGTAGGTTTCGCCATCCGTTGATTTTTCAAGACCTGCGGCGACGAGAGCTTCGACTGCGTCCTCGATGTACGCAAAATCAATTGGAATATCCAGCTTGCTGTACTAGGTTATTCTGAGGCCTCGCAGCGCATTCCTGAAGATGGGTGTGTAAAGCTGGTTGACTACGGAAGGCCCATAGAAATCTGGGAAGCGTACAATCGCAAATGGAATGCTATAAAATCGTTTACGTTGGGGGTCCAGGGACGGTCATTTGAGCCTGAGAAGTTTCTTCGCATTTTCTCTCAGAACCATGTTTCTCACTTCAGGACTGATGGGAAGCGAGTCAAAGTCTCGGAGCCACCGTTGTGGGCTTAACATTGGATAGTCTGTCCCAAACAGGAACTTTTGCGGGATGAGCTTCGCCATGTATGTGACCAGGGGCGGCTGGAAGTATTTTGGGGACCATCCTGAAAGGTCGATGTACACGTTTTCTTTGTGCATTGCTATTGCAAGCTGCTCGTCCTGCCATGGCCATGCGGCCACGTCATCCAGCAACATCGGATTCGAAAAGTGCAATTTCACGCCCCCCACCTCCCTCTAGGCCGGCTCCCCAATACGTCGAACCGGTATGAAACGTGATGGGCACATCCAATTCAACACACTTCGAATAAAGCGGATAGTAGGCGCGATCGTTTGGTTCGAATGCTTGCACTTGTGGGTGCAACTTCAACCCACGGAGTTTCAGTTCCCTGATCGCATGCACGAGGTCCTTGACCGCGCTCTTCTTGTGGGGGTCAACTGAGGCGAAGCCTATAATGCGATCTGGATATCGTTCCGCGATCTTTGCCACTCGGGGTCTGTGGCTTCTCGTTTCAGCGTCCTACGCGAACAAGACGAGCTTTTCGATGCCGCAACCCGAGTATTCCCCAAGCATTTGGTCGAAGGTTTTGAGCTCAATCCTGTGACCAAATTTCTTCGCAGCAGCCTCAACGTGTGGCCCACCAGAATCTAAGAGGAATTCCTTAGTGGGCGGGTGAACATGTACATCAACCAACCCGCCTTTCACACTCGAGGTCAGCGCTAATACCCTTCGTATCTTACTCGAATTCATTTCGCAATCATAAAAGCTAGACTTGGAAAGCACCATGCCGGGTCTCGGGGGATAATACAACGACATTTTTGTACGACAAGTGGTGGCCTGTAGCGGGGAAGGGGCTTTGCTGGTATCCGCGTGGGACATGGCTTACTGGGCGCTGATCACCTTCGCAACCCCGCTCATAATCGCAGTACTTCCGTTCCTGAGAATCGAGATCAGTGAACGTGTGCTTCACCTGATGTTGGGCTTCAGCGCTGGTATCCTTGGCGGTGTCACCTTTGTGGACATACTCCCAGAAGCGTTCGCAGTAGCGCGGGATATGTCATTGCTCCCGATTTACGTACCATCAGGCATAGGAATAGGGTTCTTCATCTTGCTAGCCGCGGAAAGGTACCTCCTTGCTACGAAGGAGATTCATGGAGGTCACTTCCACATTCATGGTAAGCCACTCGACCCCAGCCACGCCCTGATGGGAGTAAGCGCCCTCACATTTCACGGATTTATGGACGGCTTCGTCATTCCGGTGGGCTTCTCAGCGGGGCCTCACGTTGGTCTCCTAGTGACGCTGGCAGTTGCCATCCACCAAATTCCCGACTCCTTCGCGGCACTCTCGTTGGCCCTAGGTAGTACGGACAACAAGAAGCAAGCCTTCCTTTACGTTCTCGCAACAGCCGCCGACACTCCAATCGGGATTCTGATAGGGTTGCTGCTTGTGGGCTTGGGTAGCTTCATGGTTCCTCTCGGATTGGGGCTCTCAGCTGGAACGTTCATCTACGTTTCCGCCTCAGACTTGGTCCCTGAACTTCAGCACGAAGCAAGGAGCTCGCTCGTGATCGTTTCTATGGCTTTGGGGTTCCTGCTCGTTATGGGGCTCTCATTGCTCCTTCCGCAGGTTTGAACAAGGGGTCGTAAGCAATTGCAACAGAAGTATTCTGCCATAATAGGTATCGTCGGTGGCTTTGTCGATGTAATCGCAGGCCTAGCACTTCTTCAACCTTCAAGGATGATGTGGAGGCAGCCCATGATGATCTCGCCTTCCACACTCTGGGCAAGCTATTTTCTCTTAGCGCTCGGGCTCACTGTCCTATTGACGGGCCTCTATATGCTGACTGCGCGTATGATGCGGAATCGTTCAATCTTTGGTCGGCTAATGATCCTCTACGGCGTGATTATGTTAGTTTTGGGAGCAGGGATGATAGGGCAAGTGTTCTCGATGATGCAGGGCTCAACAATTTCTGGCGGCGTGATGATTGTCGTTGGGATAGCTATGCTCTATAGTGGTTTTACTATGGCCGGGAAATAGCCATCTACTTAACTTGGATGTCTACGGATCTGTGAGCTATCTTCGAGATCTGAGACTCTATCTCGCCTTTCTGTTTGAGCATGTTCCTACTCAGGTCGTCAATTTTCCTCCGCAAATCCGTCAGCCGCGCCGTCACTGTTTCCTTTTCGCCTCGCGCCTCAGCCAACAGTTCATCTAGTCTGTCCCTTTTCTCAAGAAGTCCCCTCGCCCTGAGTTGCCGCAGAGTTTCCTGGACGTTTGCCTGAATCGTCAAGTATTCTTCCCGCAGCTTCTCCGTGGTGCCACTCTTGACGCGGTGGATGGTCTCCTCTGCTTTCCGGCGTCTCCTCTCCTCAACTTCCAGCTGCCCTTGCCTGAGCGCTTCTTCGAGCTGGGTGAGTAGTTCCGTAATGGCGAAGACTTGACCGGTGGCGATTGCATCTAAAGGCGTATCCACCAGACTATGCAAGGTTTTAATGTCGATCTTGGAACCCTGCTTGGTTGATGCAGCTCTCTCTAGCTTGAGAAGCGGTTTCACGACCGGTTGAAAGAACTGTTTTATTTCATCCGCCTTTAACCTCAAGGAGTCCTCGTACCGTTTTAGTTCGAGAAATTCCTCCTGAGAGGACAGTTCCTGTTTATCGGCCAACAGTTCCCTCTCTCGGCCTGAAATCGCCTCCAGTGAGGCGGTTTGTTCTCGTTCCTCGGTTCGCAGCTTGAGGACTTCGCCATGCCTTTGCACTAGGAGCTGCGAGTCTCTTCGCAGGGAGTCGATCTTTGTTCCCGGTGATTCATCTAGCGACGTACCCAAGGCTCTGACGGAATTTTCAAGCTTCGCCAGAGAACTGTTCAGAGCAGCCATTTCTGTCTTGAGCCCTCTGTGAAGTTTAGGGATGTATTTGCGGACTGTGACTATGATTTTGTTAAGTGCCTCGATCGAGTCTTCGTGGAATTTCTCCGCATCCTGATAGTTCGAGCCTACTTCTCTTCGGGAAATGGTCGCGGAAGTATGCTGGATGATTTGTGCGAGGCGAAGACCGTATTCCGAAGCAGCCTTATCCATACTCCCCCAAGCATTCCTCACACTAGACGCAAAACGTGCAGCCGTGTTCCCGAGGGCATTCGAAGCTTCTTGTACGGCCCTGACACGCTCTGCGAAGCGCTTCTCGTGGCCTTTCATTACCTCTCGTTCTAGCGACTCACAGAAATCAGCAAGTTTCTCCACGGGAACCTCGCTAGCACTCACGGAGTCCATCTCAAACAGTTGCCGCCGATAAGTGCGCGATACTGCGTAACTATTGGATATTCTCTACGTTTGGTGGGGGTTGTTGCCTAGAGAGGCGGCTAACCGCCTCAGCCACGACTCGGGGAAGTTCTTGACATGCTAGCTTTCTTACATCCAACGCGTCATCCAGTGTGTTGCCCCCGATCTCGGCGAGCTTGGCTCGCAGTGCTTCCCTGTGCTCAGTCAGCTGTTTGCTCTTACTTTCGTAGTCGGCTCGTAAATTGTCCAGATCCCGCTTGAGCGTTGCTTTCTTGTTTCCTAAAGCAGCTCTCTTCGATTGTAGAGCACTAGCACTCTCCTCGAGCCTCGTATCAGGCCTACGAAAGATTCTCTCGAGGAGGGTTGATGCCTTCCGAAGGAGTCTCGACCGTTCCCTATCGAGCGAATCCATCTCTCCGCGTAGCTTCTCCGCGGACTTTTCGTATCCTCTTCTGACCTCATGCACCCGTGCCCTGTACTCGTGCTCCAACTTTGAGAGCTCAAGTTCGCACGCAGTCAACTCTTGCTGCAGCTTTGAGAATTCTTCGGAAATGCCCTTCTCTGCATCGATGCGTTTGCCAAACGCGTCCTGAACATTGGTCAAGATTTTCTCCACAGTTTCATGGTACGCTTGATCAGCGGCCGCGGGTAGATCTGTTTCGAACTCCGCGAGTATGGCTCTAACGTTCTTCATCCAACGTTGGAAATGTTCCGAGAAGGGCGGTAGCGCGAAGCGTTGGTTGCCGAGGTGATCGAGAGCGTTCGACGTTCTTGAAGAAACCTGTAACGGGTCGACTGGTTCGCGCTCTCGGTAGAAAGTGGTGGTTTCACGTTCTTCCCTTTTTTCCTTGGATGATAGCTTCTTAGTAGCTGGCCTGCGGAACCGTCTACCACGCATGCGAGGCTCGTAGCCCATGGCCGAACCCTTCACGTCCGATGTATATATGAAGCCTCATTAGCCCATGTGTCGAGATCCTACTCTTCTAAACCAAAAGTGACGCAAAGCTAGGCCTGCAACCAGGCCGCCTGCGTGCGCTAGGAAGCCGCCTCCTGAGAAAATGTTGAGGCCTATGTAGAAGATCATGCCAATGAGCCCTCTCACCCCTCCGGCCGCTGCAAGCAGTCCCCATATCGCGCCAGAGGCACCGACACCTACTGCGTCTCCACCCAAGAATAGGAAAGCAATGTTTCCCGCGAGGCCGCTCAAGAAATACGTGGTCAACCATTTTCTTGTCGAAACCTGTTCTTCCAATGATGTTCCAAAGATCAAAAGGAAGAGTACGTTTCCTCCTAAATGAGCTGGGTTTGCGTGTAGGAACATCGCGGTGAACAGCATCCAAAGAGCACCGTGCCAGACGGCGTCGTTCACTTGGGCAAGAGGGTAGAACATCTCATAATTCAGGGAAAGAACGTTGCCGCCGGCAATCGCCAACGCGAAATACACAATCACGAGGATGGCAGACATCCAAACTGATGGAGAATCTCTGATTCTGGAATTGCGATGGGGTTGCGTGACTGAACACTCTCGTGGCGAGTGGTGATGCGGCTTTTGCCTGTCCCATTTAATAAGTAAAACCACTATCTCAACCGACTTGTGTCCTCAGCGTCAGCAGAAGCATTCCAAGCAGGCGAGCGAATCGCCAAGCTCTCGGTAACCACTCTCGTCAGCATAGGAATAGTGGAACTAGGCGTCGGATTCTGGACTGGCAGTCTGGGACTCAAAGCTGATGGTGTCGACTCACTTTCTGATTCAGTCATTTCCCTAATCGTTTGGTTAGGGTTGCACTACTCTCGTAGAAGGCCTGACGCACGTTTTCATTTTGGCTATCATAAGGTGGAAAGCTTGTCGGCGCTGGTCGTTTCAATCGGAATGGTTGGCTTGGCCGCGTATATCATGTACCATTCGTACTTGACATTCCTGAACCCGAAGGAGATTGCCTACCCCCAGCTTGCGCTTGTAACGCTTGTCGGCTGTGGGACGGTTTCAATGTACCGTGCCTTTCAGATGCGGTCGGTCGCTAACAGGTATGGTTTGCTGTCGCTAAGAACAGATGCGAACAATTCCATTAAGGATGGGACGGCATCATTCGTTGTCTTCGGGAGCGTTCTCGGCGCTTCTTTAGGCATACATGAGCTCGACGCCGTGGGCGGCATGATAGTCTCTCTCTACATCTTCGCAATCGCCTACGTGGCAATGAAAGAATCTTCATTGATCCTGTTGGATGCTTGCGAAAGCCCTGAAATGACATCAGTCTTGGCGGCTGCACTCAAAACAGTAGAGGGGGTTCATGGTGTGGCGAGCATAAAATTGCGGCCTTCCGGCCCCTACCTGACAGGAATAATATCTGTTCTCGTGGATGGCTCTAAGACTATTGCAGAAACCGAAAACCTGCGCAAGAAATTGCTAGAAGTAGTGTCCGCGGTGATTGAACCGATCGGCGAGATATCGATAGTGTTTAGGTCTGAAAGTCATTCCTAACGTGTGCTGCCGTTCGGTTTAGATGCGGTCTATCGAATCATACCATGCTCGCAATTTGGCGAACCTTTCGGGAAATCGGTTTCCTGAGTAAGGAAGCGGATGTACGGCTCCGAAGACCGCGAAATCCGCGAGGCTTGGTTTTTCGCTTAGCAGGAATCGGTGTTCTCTTAACATCTCCTCGAGAATTTGGAAGTGAGATTCCATATCGGCTTTGAGATCAGGTCTGCGTACTTCCATGAGTTCAAGGGGGCCACGCTTCAGCTCCTGCATCTCAACGAAGACCCAACGCTCCAAGTCATTTGTGAATGTCTTTGGAAAATCAACGACGACATACCGCCAAACAACCTCTTCGAGCCTGTAGTGTGCCCAGTTTTCGATCGCTTTCGTCAAAGCTTTGGTTCCGTTCGGATAGATCGTTGGATCAGGTGCCATTTTCTCCAGGTGGTCCGGTATGTCGGGATAAGTGACGACCTGTCCGTCTTTTACGATGGCCGGGACGTAGTCCTGCCCAGTTGCCTTGATGAGTTCTCTCTTATCGTGATAGCCGACGTTTTTGATTTCGTATTTGATTTTCTTATAGTCCATTATTTTCCGGACTTTCACGCACCAGTGGCTAAATGGTTCTTGGAAAAGCGTGAGCATTGCATCCCACCTGCTTTGCTTCATTCAGGCCTCGATTTTCTCTACGAGCAGCATCTTTCCAAGCGTGGTTAGAGTGACCTTCGTCTTTCCCCTCGAATGCCTACTAGCTTGAGCAAGCCCCAAGTCGATTAGGCCTCTGGCGTCCTCTGAGCCATGTATGTGGTAGCTGAGCAATGGTTTGCCATAGTTCGTTAGTTTGCTCAGCTCGTCTAAGCTTTCAACTTCTCCTCCAGCCTTATCCAAAGCCCTCAATATGTTCAACTTCACTTCCGAGACCAACTCAGTATAGCTCAGTTTCATTGGAGGAAGCATCACACATTCATCTCCCTTGCAGAAGAACGCCTTGAAGCCTAGAATGAAGGACGTGACTGCGGCCGCGATGCATATCATCTTGTCGCCGCTGCTAACGTTCAGCAGGAAGTCATCAAACTGCTCCTTGTTCTTCTCCACAATTTCCGAGAATACTTGCATAATGTCCTTGTAGGAATGCTCGGGCCTTATTGTATCGTAAACTTCAACATCGGCTTTCAGCGTCTCAGTGATGCTCAGGGCTAGGCGCTTAGCGACTTCCTTCTCATGGTCATAGCAAATCAGGATGAGCTTGTTTGCGGGAGCGTTTCTCACCCCTGCCAGAACGCCTCCTGAATCCTCCCCTACGGTGGCTATCTGCAAAGTCTTGCGGAATGTCTTGTCGGGCTCGTCCTCAGATCGCTTGCCGTGCCGGCTGGCCGTGTCAACGATAGTCAATGTCCTAGGCGTCCTACACGAAGCACCCTTCAGGAAGAAGTAAAGTTTGCCGGTCGGACCGCGTCAAGATATACTTGACTGTCAAAGCAGCTGTAAACGTTCGGTACGGAACCATATTGGCGTATTTTCCGGCCTACGCCCGCAAATCGTGCTAGGGATAGATGCCTGGGAGTGAAAATTCTTCTAAACTAGGACACCCCTTATGTTCAGCGATATCGTTGTCGCTGAAGATTGGGTGCAGCGGCTGGTCGTATGCAGACTGGCTGGGGCCGTTCTACCCCAAGGACACTTCGCCTAAGGATTACTTGAAGCTCTACTCTCGCGTCTTTGACTGCGTGGAAATTGATTCCACATTTTACCGAGCTCCTTCGCCTGCGATGGTGCAACAATGGTACAACTCCACGCCCGCGGGTTTCCTGTTCGCCCCTAAACTCCCGAAGCGGATTACACATGATGAGCACCTAGAGAATGTGGAATCTTACTTGGGGTATTTCGTGAAAACAGCAAGGCTCCTCCAAGAAAAATTGGGTCCCCTCATTGTACAGTTACCACCATCTTTCAAACATCCCAAACACGAAAAAGCTCTCGAAGCTTTCGTTGGAAATCTACCCTCAGAATACAGGTTTGCCGTAGAGTTCCGCCACAAATCCTGGTTCAACCCTGAAGTGGAGAAGCTGCTTGAAAGCAAGAACATCTGCCAAGTCTGGTCGGTCAACCAATACCTAACAACGCCACCCACCGTAACCTCGGACTTTGTCTACCTCCGCTTCGTCGGAGACAGGGAGTTAACCCAATTCAAGAAGATCCAGAAAGACCAGGCCGATGTCATGAAGACTTGGAAGAAAGCACTACAAGAAGTCGGAGATTCTGTTAAGGAACGTTTCATTTTCTTCAACAATCACTTTGCAGGCTTTGGGCCGGCTTCAGCGAATGAATTCAAGCGATTGATGGGGCTCGTGGAGCTGGACTGGTCGGGCTTCAAGGAGGGCGAAGTCCCCCAGAGAACGCTCTTTGACTTCTCGAAATCGCATTAAAGCTGTTGTTGTGCCAGACTTGCCCCGCGTCATATTCCACGTCGATCTAGATGCATTCTATGCTTCCGTCGAACAAAGGGAGAATCCCTCCTTGCGTGGCGTCCCGCTGATTATTGGAGCGGATCCCAAAGACGGGAAAGGCAGGGGCGTGGTTGTTGCATGCTCATACGAAGCAAGAAGACGCGGTCTACACTCAGGGCAGCCGATCTCTCGAGCATACAAACTCTGCCCGGACGGCGTATACATCCGGCCCAACCTGGCACTGTATGGCCAGGTCTCTGCGGATGTTATGGAACGAATCAGAAAGTTCGCCGACAAATTAGAACAGGTCAGCATAGACGAAGCCTACCTGGACGTAACCCAAAGTTGCTTGCGTTATGGCGGCCCAATGGAACTGGCGAACCGAATCAAAGCTGAGCTCAGAGAGTCAGAAGATCTAAGCTGCTCCATCGGGATAGCTCCAAACAAATCAGCGGCCAAAATTGCCTCAGATTTCCAAAAGCCAGACGGCCTCACATATTTCGACCCCGAACATGCGAAGGAGTTTCTTGCACCACTCCCAGTGTCGAAGATCAGCGGAATCGGAAAGAAGACGGAGTCCCAGCTCAATCAACTCGGAATCAAAACGATAGGCGACCTAGCAAAATACCCGCCCAGGGCTTTGTACAAGCAACTCGGGAAATCGGCGGTTTGGCTTTGGGCAATTGCAAATGCGGAGGAGCGGGTCGAGGTTCAAGAGAACTATGTGATGAAATCGATCGGAGCCGAACACACATTTGACGTCGACACTGACGATTGGTCTGCGATAGACCGCCAGCTGCTCGCCTTGGTAGAATTCGTGTGCAAACGCCTACTAGATGAGAACATGACTTTTCGAACCGTCACGCTGAAGATTAGGTTCACTGGATTCGAGACGTACACAAGGGCGAAGACGCTACGGTTTCCGACCGCTAGCAAAGAGGCCATAGTCAACGCAATTCGGGCTCTCTCGGACGAATTCAGAGGTCATCCAAAGAAGATACGACTTGTCGGAGTTAGGATATCAGGATTAGAAGGGAAAACTGGGAAATCTGCCCGGCAGACGCTGGATTCGTTTGCTGCGGCGAACGCTTAGGCGGCCAGCTTGATTCTTGGCAGAAGACGACTCAGCGATTCGCGTAGGTTGTCTATCTCTTCGGCGCTCATTGATCGCAACGGAGGTTTCACGAACCCGCCCTTCAGCCCCCTGAACTTCAAAGCTTCGAGCAGCGGTGCGATGGGGGGTTTGCTCAACACGTCTCGCAGTGAGTGTATTTTGATTTGCAAAGCACTTCCTTTCTCAGTATCTCTAGCCATGTAAGCCTCATACATCTCCACAAACAGTTCAGGGAATGGGTTTGCGGTTGCGGAAACACCGCCGCGAGCCCCTGCGCAGAATGCTGAGAAGAGGTATGAGTCGGTTCCATTAATCACTGTAAACCCATCAGGAACGGCTTCCAGGTAATCCAGCAGCTGCGAGAAGTCTTGGCTGCTATCTTTGATTCCAACCACATTTGGAATCTTGCTGAGTTTCAGAAGCAGGTTCGCGTCAACATTGTTTCCGGTATGGCGCGGTATGTTGTATACAAGCAACGGGAGCCTAGTTGCCTGGGACAGTCTCCTGTAATAATCGATGATAGCCTCTTCTCCTGGGTGATAGTAGAAGGGAGTCAGGCTCGCTATCGCGTCGGCCCCAATCTTCTCGGCATGGCGCGCTAGGTCTAGGCTGGCGGCCGGGTCAGAAGCACCAACCTGCACGATGACCGGTACGCGGCCCTTCGCCTCTTCCACAACAACTTCAGCAACCCGCTTTCTTTGATCCGGATCCATCGCGGGACCCATTCCCGTCGTTCCTAGAGGGAAGAAGCCATTCACCTTGCTCTTCAGTTGAAATTGGACCAATTGACGGAGGGCTTCTTCATCGACTATGCCGGCACTTGAAAAAGGTGTGGCTAGCGCCGTAATGATGCCACGTAACCTCGAATTTCCCGCCATCGAAGCGATTCCCCTTCAAATCCGAATAGTTACTTGGAACTAAAATGCATTGGTATCTTCGCCTGATCCGTCTGAATCAAAGTGTACAAATCCTTGAACGACGAAATAGAAACGGTGCTTCTCACGGACGTATTGTGCTTGAGAGGCTTACTTTCAAGAGCAGATGAGTCGGGAAAAATGTCGCATGCCGTTGCTTTCCAAGGCGAGAAGGGCGCATACAGCGAGGAGGCCGCGCTCAAGTACTTTGGCGACAAGACGAAGGCGAAGCCATGTAGGTCTCTGCAGCAGGTTTTCGATTCTGTGAGGCGAAAAAGTGTCGATTTCGGAATTGTGCCAGCTGAGAACTCGATAGAAGGAAGCGTCAATCAGACATACGATCTGCTTCTTGAATCGCCATTGAAAATCTGCGGCGAAATCAAAATAAGAATCTCTCATTGCCTGCTTGCGCTTCCTGGGACTAAACCGAAGGATCTCAAGGTCGTCTACTCACATTCACAAGCGCTCGCCCAATGTGCTCAGTTCCTAGAAACGTTGCATGTGGAGACTGAACCCACCTATGATACGGCTGGTAGTGCCAAAATGATTCGGGAAAGACAACTCCACGGGGCTGGCGCTATCGCAAGTGAACGTGCGGCTGAAGCCTACGATCTAGCTATCTTGCAGAGAAACATAGAGGATTACCCCGAGAACTTCACACGCTTCTTCATAATCGGTTGGGAGGACGCGTCTGCAACTGGGAAGGACAAAACCTCTGTTGTCTTCGGTACCACGCACACCCCTGGCTCACTTCACAAAGCCTTAAGCGAACTGGCAACTAGAAAGATCAATCTGACAAAAATCGAGTCTAGGCCAGTTCGGACTACTCCATGGGAGTACCACTTCTTCGTCGACTTCGCGGGACATCGCACAGATCATGAGTGCGCTGAAGCTCTTGAAGCTTTGAAAAAATCGACTACTTTTTTGAAGGTCTTGGGCTCCTATCAAAGCGCGGGCTAGGACTTTCCGCGCTCGAGGAAACCATTCAAGAAATAAAGGCAGTGCAAATGCAGATTGCGTGTTAGACGGTTGTCGCTTCCTCGTGTTCGTACACAGTCTCTCGTTCTAGCGGTTTCCGTTTCCTAAACCTCCATATCTCAACTCTACCACGAAAAGCTTCCCCCCAATGCTTCAGGGTCTTCCGTTCTGTCTCGGTCGCCCGGCCTTTTCCGCTCTTCACCTGAACCATCAGTATCCTTCCTCCGCGGCCCGCGAATATATCGACTGGCCCATGAGAGGCTGCGCTGCGGCTGCAGAGCCAACCTTCCTCCCTCAATTTGCGTAGGACCTGGTATTCGCGGCTCCGGCCTCGTGTGTAAGGGGTTGAAACCATTTCTCTCTCAATTCCGTGTAAGACAATATCTTGGCCTGCCAAAAAAGGAACTGCCACGTTTCTGCTAAGTTCATGACCTCCAACCGGCTAACTCTACAGAAAGACACGCTGAAAACAGAAAAAGTCGGAGGCAAACTGGAGGATGGATCAGCAAATGGCGTTGCATGAAGAAATTCGAATAATCGAGAAATTGCTCTCTTCTGACGTAAAGGCGGATCTTTTGGTTTTGTTCAACGAGAACCCTAGGCTCACCGACGATTCCGCCCATGTAGCAAGAACGGTCGGGAGAACACTTCGGCAGATTGATAATGATTTGAGAGACTTAATCGACATCGGCCTCCTGTTCAAGAAGAACATCAGGGGCTCCGAAAGAATCTGCTACGACAGGAAACGAGCCAAAGAGATTCAGAAGCTTATTGCAGACCAAATCAAGGCGAAACTTGACTAGACGCCTTAGGAGCTGTCGACCGCGTAATCCTGTCCGATCATTACGATTCTAATAGAACTTGAATCAGCTCAAAATCAGACGTCCGTGAACAGTCAACCTTCACAATTATGCGGTCTAAAATACTTAGGGCCACTTCATCGGAAAGTTCTCTCAGCCTCAATACATGGTAAAGGAGATGGAGTCCAAAGTGACGAGCTCGCCTACTACGTTTTCAAGGCGGCTTCTCGAAGTAGCCTGATGACTTTCATTCCTAAAGTTGTGAATAGGATGACATTACTTGCGAGAGCGGTTATCAGGCTCGGAATGCCAGTGGCCATAGCTGCTGCAATTGGAATGTTGTAAAAGAGTGCAACCCAAATGTTTTGAAGGAATTCGCTTAGCAACGTAAGTACCGCCGCGGACGCAGCAAAAAACGAAAGCTGAGTCTATTGCCGAGGAACTTCCGAATTATTCCGGCACAAACGCCTAACAGACCTATGATGGCAGCGATGAAGGGCGTCCAAGGTCCGGGCAGTACGAATAGGTCTGAGATCACTGTGATTAACGAACCCGTAAGGAAGCCTATCGCAGGGCCATATACGAAGCCATTGATGAAAGTCAAAGTCTCCGTTAAGCCGACCTTTATCAGGATGCCAAAGAGTGGTCCCGCAGAAGCCATAGCGAACTCATCTAACCCTATCCGTACGACCGCACCGATAGCGATAAATGTGGAAGCAAGCGCGAAGGAATGGTTCGAAAAGCACAG
>Ga0315280_10003168_pt1 | contig 25612 bp, 25 predicted proteins | sample YL17G06_40_MG_FD_203697 | JGI IMG/M metagenome (GOLD analysis project Ga0315280, IMG submission 203697) | Sediment microbial communities from Yellowstone Lake, YNP, Wyoming, USA - YL17G06_40 | ecosystem: Environmental > Aquatic > Freshwater > Lake > Sediment | place: USA: Wyoming | collected...
TCGATCTCGTCGTTCTGGGTGAATGGGGTGACGGGCAGGCATAGGATCCCCTTAAACGCTTTATCCTTCATAATCGCTCAAGGCGATGTTGTCCACGAAGTTATTTAACGATATTGCGCATCGTCGAAGGCCAAAGAGAACGGAATGAGATAATGAGGCTCGTGGAACTGTTGCAAACTGGGAGTAAGGGATCTGTGATACTCAATTGTGCATTGTGATCGTCTTCTCGATTTCAAGCATCAGCCCTTCAAGTCTCTCATACCCCTTCTTTATGGGCACATTTCTCACGATGATGTTTCTGAAATGCGCATCCAATTACGCGATCTAAGTCGGCGTCGAGCCCTTCAGGTTCCAAGGACTTTCCGTTCGAACTCCTCGAGATCATGGACGATGTGGTCGCCCTCCGCCTTACCCGAACGGTCGAGGAAGTACGCGCGGATTCCGATCTGACGGGGCACCTCGTAGTCGAACTTCAGGTGGTCCCCGACATGCGCCACAGATCGAGGGGCCACGTCCAGCTCTCTGCAGATCCGGCCATAGAATGCGGCCGACTTCTTGACTTCCCCAAAATCGGAGGGGGCGGAGAAGATTCTGGTGAAGAAGGCGGCGAGGTCGCAGATCTGAACCTCAAGGAACTCGCGGATCGTGTTCGAGATCACGACGAGTTCGTGGCTGCGTTTTAGCCTCTCGAGGACGCCCCGTGCCTCGGGGAAGGTGCTGCACGTGCTCCGCCGCTTCTGGAGAAGCGTCCGCCAGTCGCCTTGCAGCCTGAGCTTCTCGAACCAGTAGGAGACGTCGTACCACTCGATCCGCTCGTCGCCCACCCTCCGATACTCCTCGAGGACGTGCCGGCGCGCCGCCTCCAGGCCGATGCCGTGCTTTTCGGCATATAACCTCGGGATGTCGTTCTCCCAAATGAGGTTGCTGAAGGTGGTCTCGGCGAGGGTCCCCTCCATGTCGAAGCTGACCACCCGGATGTCGGTCATGTCGGAAGGTAGATCCCGCCGTCCACGTTAAATAACGTTGCCGCCACGAGAGATCCGTGAATGATCCGGGCCACAAAGGATTGAAATATCCCACGGGCGATTCCTGTACGGTGACGTCATGTCTTTCAGCAACGTGAAGATAACCGTCCTGAAGAAGCTGGACACCGGAGAAGTCTTCAAAACCTACGCGGGAAAGGACACGGAGCCGGCGTGTCCCCTGGCCCCAGTCGGGAAGGAGTACGTGTCGGAGAAGATCGGGATACCGAACGGATTCTGCAGCTGGGCGTGGGCGGACATCCAGCGGGACGTGGCCCACCTCGCGATGAACGGCGACTTCCCCTGGGTCAGCAAGAAGGGAACGATGATATCGTGCTGCACCGACGGCCTCAGGCCCGTCGTCTTCAAACTCGAAAGGATAAAAACCTAACAACACGATGCGACAACCAAAAACGCACCCATTATTTGTGATTACCTTCGACGTCCTCCAGCTGTGGAATAGCCTTTGTATCGTGGGAAATTATAAAAGAACTTCAGCTAATTATTATCGAATGATTATGGCCAAACTCATAATCACGGCGGCCGTGACAGGCGGCGAACCGGTGTCCAGGGAGATGACGCCGTACGTCCCGTGTTCGCCGGAGGAGATCGCCGAGGAGACCGTGAGGTCGTGGGAGGCCGGCGCCTCCATCGTCCACCTCCACGCCAAGGAGCCCGGCACGGGCAAGCCGGCGCCGGACCCGAACCCGCTGCTCAGGAGGTACATCGAGATGATCCGGGATCGCTGCGACATCGTCATCAACGTCACGACCGGGGGCGGGAGGAGGGCGACGGCGGAGAAGCTGGACGAGATGGTGAGGGAGCGCTGCTGGCTCGGGCAGGAGATGTCCTCGATGAACATGGGCACCATCAACCACTGGACGCGGCCGTACCAGGGCGTCTTCATGAACGAGGTCCCGACCATCGAGCGGTGGGCCGGCTACATGAGGGAGGCCGGCATCAAGCCCGAGCTCGAGATCTACGACACGGGGATGCTCAACACGGCGAAGATGCTCGCGGAGAAGGGCGCCTTCGACGAGCCCCTCCACGTCCAGTTCGTCATGATCGGCGCCACGGGCATCTCCCCGACCCCGAAGGCCCTGCTCTACTGCCTCGACCAGACGCCGAGCAACTGGACTTGGTCGGTGTGCGCCCTGGGGCGCCAGGAGCTGCCGATGGGGGCGGTCGCCATGACGCTGGGGGGCCACGTGCGCGTCGGCTTCGAGGACAACATCTTCATCAGGTACGGGGAGCTGGCGAGGAGCAACGCGCAGCTGGTCGAGCGGATCGCAACGACAGCGAAGGCGCTCAACATCGAGGTGGCGACCCCCGACGAGGCCAGGCAGATCCTGGGGCTGAAGAAGGCCTAGCGATGGAGAAGCTCATCATAACGGCGGCGGTCACGGGCGGCGAGTACGTTTCAAAGGCCACGACGCCCCACGTTCCCAGCACCGTCGACGAGATCGTCGGGGAGGTGGTCCGCAGCGTCGAGGCGGGCGCTTCCGTCGTCCACCTGCACGCGAAGGACCCCAAGACCGGCGAGGCGTGGTCCGGCGACCCCAACCCATTGCTGAATGAGTACATCGGCCGCATCAGGGAGCGGGTGGACGTGGTCATCAACTTCAGCACCGGCGGCGGCCGGGTCGGCAACCCGCCGGAGAAGTGGGACGAGCTCGTCAGGGTCCGGTGCAGGCTGGGGGCCGAGATGATGTCGATCAACATGGGCACGATAAACAGGTGGGCGGAGCACCCGACGGGCCCCATCTTCCTGAACACCGTCGAGATGGTCGAGCGCTGGTGCCGCTTCATGGTCGAGGCCGGCGTCAAGCCCGAGCACGAGGTCTACGACACGGGCATGATCAATGCCTGTCGGCAGCTTGCCGAGAAGAAGATCGTGCCCGAGCCGCTGCACATCCAGTTCGTCATGGTCGGGCGCACGGGCTTCCTGCCCACGCCCAAGGCGCTGCTGTACAGCCTCGACCAGATTCCCAGCAGCTGGACCTGGAGCGTCTGCGCCCTCGGGAGGAACGAGATACCCATGGCCGCCGTCGCCATGACGATGGGCGGACACGTGCGCGTCGGCTTCGAGGACAACATCTTCCTCAGGCAGGGAGTCCTCGCCAAGAGCAATGCCGAGCTGGTGCGGAAGGCGGCGAACATCGCCAGAGAGCTGGACAGGCCGATCGCGTCGCCGGACGAGGCGAGGGCGATCCTGGGGCTTAGTAAGGGCCGTTGAACAGCGTTTCCGCGCGCAAGGGCACGCTGTCTCTCCCCCTCTCACATTTTTTGTTTTTCCTTTTGGCTTGTTTTTCTCTTTCCTTTTGATTTTTTGCTGGTGATTCAGTGTCTTTTTGAGGTCTCTCCGCCTCTGTGTAGATACTGTTCCGCTTCGCGTCTGCTTGAACTGTTTGTTGATTTTTCTATTGCGGCTGTTCTTAGGCTGGCTGCTGGATAATCGTCAAGTGGCAGGACACGAACGGCGACGGCTTCGTGGGCACGCAGGCGGACGGCGACGCCTACACCGTCATAGCCTCGGGCTATTGACCACCAATTTTTTTCTCTATTTGCTCCAGTACTGGTACAGCAAGTCCATCTCAAAGAAGAGTTCGAGGAAAGTGAACCCTCGTAGATGTAACCCCCTCATAAGGTAAAATTCCTCAAAGGTGATCCTTGCCCCATAAACTCAAGGATAACATCCATAATCTCAATGTGTTAGCCATGTCTCAGATCGACTTCGGCGTCCAGATCGAGCCCCAGTACGGCTTCACCTACGAGACGATCAGGAACATCGCCAGAGAAGCAGAAAGACTCGGCTTCGAATCCCTCTGGGTCTCGGACCACTTCTTCATGACCGAGGATTCCATCGGAACTCCGAGCCTCGAGTGTTGGACGACGTTGGCCGCCCTCGCAAGGGATACCTTGGAACTCCGCCTCGGATCCATGGTCTCCGCGCAGAGCTATCGGAACCCCGCCCTCCTCGCGAAGATGGCCGCCACGGTGGACAACATCAGCGGAGGACGCCTCAACTTCGGCATCGGAGCGGGCTGGAAGGAGGTCGAGTACAGAGCTTACGGCTACCATTTCCCCGGGCCGGGCGTGCGCATCAGGCAGCTTTCCGAGGCGATATCCATCGCCAAGCGCATGTGGACCTACGACAAGGCCACCTTCAAGGGCAGGCACTACGGGGTCGAGGACGCGCTCTGCTACCCTCACCCGGTCCAGAGGCCACACATCCCCATCTGGGTGGGAGGAACGGGAGACCACACCCTCGGGGTGGCGGCGAGGCACGCGGACGCCGTCAACTTCGCCTGGAGCCTTCCATTGGATTTCGTTAAAGGCAGGCTGGAGGCGCTCGAGAATCATTGCGGGAAGATCTCGAGGAACTATTGCGAGATCAGGAAGTCAATTGGGCTGATGATCACGATGGCCGAGACGCCCGAGGAGCTCGAGCAGAAGCTGGAGGTGCAGCGGCGGAACCGGGACACACCGTATATGAGATACCTGAGCAGGCAGCAGCCCAACGTGGTGGGCACACCCCGCACCGTGGCTGAGAAGGTGAAGGAGTACGTCGCCGTCGGCTTCGACCACTTCATCCTCCGATTCCACTTCGGAGAGGAGATCGAGTCCATGCGGCTGTTCATGGAAAAGGTCAGAGAGGGAATGGATCGCTCCTGAAAGCCCATCGAACTTCGAAGTGTCTAGCCGATGACGATGCGTGCCGGGTCGATCTCCTCCCTCAGCAGCCTCAGCTCCATCTCGGTCGGAGGAGCCGTCGTCGCCACCTCATCAGGCATGAGTAGCTTGAAGCCCGTGTTTTCGGCCACGGCGTCGACAGTGACCCCGGGATGGACGGACAGGAGCTTCATCCGCTTCGACGGCGAGTCGAAGCCCATGACGCCGAGCTGCGTGATGACCAGGTATGGACCGGTGTCGGCCGGTAGCCCGGCCCTCTCCCTCGCCCCGGGGCCCGTGAGGTAGCCTGGCGTGGTGATGAAGTCGACCTTCTCGACGAATCGGCGCCGGTCGTGCTGCATGAGGATGATGGTGCGCCTGCACAGGGAGCCGGCGTCGTTTCCTCCGCCGCTGCCGGGAAGCCTGACGCTCGGCCTCTCGTGGTCGCCGATGCACGTCGTGTTCAGGTTGCCGTACGCGTCGATCTGGGCGCCGCCGAGGAAGGCGTAGTCGACGCGGCCCTGCTGCGCACAGCCCATGACGTAGTCCATGCTCGCCGCCATCACGGCGCGGTGGAAGGTGCGGCTGTCGCCGACGCTGATGGGGATCATCGGTATCCTCGGCCCGATGCCGCCGGCCTCGAAGATCACGAGCAGGTTCGGGGCGTGGCTCTTCTGGGCCAACATGGCGGCGACGATGGGGAGACCCGTGCCGACGAGCACCGATCTGCAGTCCTCGAGGACGCGGCTCGCGGCGCAGGCCATCATCTCGGTCGCGTTGTAGTCCATCATCCTCGCCTCGCCCACGGCGCCGTCAGCGGCGCCTCGAGCGCTTCAAGGCGCCTGAGCTGCTCCATCTTCTCCTCGCCGCCTACGCGCTCTATGTACTCCGTGAAATCCTTGATACCGAAGACGTACTTGTTGAGGTATTTCTGGGCGCCCTCGTCCGTCCCGCTGAGGGCAAGCCACTCGGCAATGTGCTCCTCGTCCGAGTAGTATAGACCCGGCATGTTTCCTGGGTGCGATCCGTAGGGGACCTCGCAGACGGCGTCGACGAGGAAAAATGGGATGACAGTGCGGTCCGGTGCCCTTCGGATCTCCTCCTCGTCGACCACGCGCTCCGTGGTGAGGATGAGCCGCTTCGCCGCCCGCGCCAAATCGGAGTCCATGATCGTGATGCCGTCGATCTGCGCGTTTCCATGGCGGTCGCACCGGTGGACGTGGATGAAGGCGAAGTCCGGGTAGCACGCCGGCAGCAGGCAGATCGGCTTGCCGCTGAACGGGTCCTCCACCACCTTCGCCGAGCTGAAGCGCATTGTGTCGGTCCCGAGCATCACGCGGGCCGGCAGGAAGGGGAGGCCCATCGCGGCGGCCTTGAACCTCCACTGGAAGCCGGCGTTGGAGATCTCCGCCACGACCTTCACCCTTCCGCCCTCCACCGCCCTGCGCCCTGCGCGCGACAGCCCGCGGAGTTCGTGGCCGAAGCTGTAGGCGCAGTCGACCCTGTCGACGACGCCCGCCGCGATGAGCACGTCCACGTCGTGGACGGCGGTCTTCCCCGCCATGGCGAGGTGCCGGCGGCCCTGCCGGATCATCTCGTAGATGGCGGCCATGCTGACGCGGACGTGGCCGAAGCCGCCGAGGGCGAAGTAGTCGCCGTCGCGCGTGAACTGTGCGACCGCCTCCCTCAGGGGCATCCTCTTGTCGTCGGGCCTGCAGGTCTTCTTCTCTGCGATCCAGCGGCGCGCGTCGTCGGGGTCTAGCCAGCCGAGGAGCTCCCCGCCCCCCTGTTCGAGGGCCTTCAATTCGATTCACCTGACGTTCTAGATGAATCGGCTTTAACAATTTTTCTCGGGTCTGGGTAGAAGTTCATGATCAGGAGCGCGAGAGGGTCGGTTCCCACGTTCGAGAACCTGTGCGCTGCGTTTGGAGGGATCGTCATGACGTCACCCGCTTCGGCCACTTTCACCTCTCGGCTGCACTCGATCCGACAAATGCCTCTGATGACGAGAGCGACGTGTTCTCTGTCGTGCGCATGCATCGACGTGTGCCCACTCGGGGCCATTAGGAACATGCGGCTCGAGAAGGCGGCGATGTCGGCGCGCTCAGGGACGACCCAGACGCTGTTGACACCTGCGTAGCCCTCCTCGGCGACATCCTCCCCCGGCTCCTGCGATAATCTCCTCAACTTCATGTTCATCGTGCGCCATCTCTGTTAACGTTTAGTACGGCTGTTTGCCCTTTAAGCGTGATCGGGGAAACCATATGAGCATCGTCGTCGGAACGAGCGGCTGGAGCTTCGACGAGTGGGTTTTCTTTTTCTTGATTTCAATAAGTGGATTCTCAAAATGCACGCAGACATATTCAAGAAGTAAGTCGACTCCTTTTTGGTGGTGCCTAACTACATAGATAATTAGCAACGGGCAACGTTCATGTGCTATTGGATCGTCTATCCTGTACTGTTTTATACCCTCTATGTGGCGTCGCTCGGCAAAAAGGATTAGAGCAGGCTAGTAGAAAATCAAGGGAAGTGATTTCGTTTGGAAGCGAAGATAGTTCTCGAGGAGATGACCTCTCCGGAAATAGGATCTGCCATCCGCTCTGGCTTCGACACGGTGGTCTTCGCGGTCGGCAGCAACGAGCAGCATGGCCCATGCCTGCCAGTCATCACGGACACCGCCATCGGCGATGATCTGGCGCGCCTCGTCGCGAAAAGGCTCGGTAACGCCCTGAAGGGACCGACGATAAACATGGGATGCTCCGAACACCACATGAAGTTTCCAGGAACCATCACGCTCAGGAAGGATACTCTACAGGCGGTGGTGAAGGATTACTGCGAGAGCCTGGCGAGGCACGGCTTCAGGCGAATAGTCGTCATACCTACCCACGGGGGCAACTTCGGCCCGATCGCAGAAATCGAAGGGGAGCTGCAGAAGGCACACCCGGACGTGAAGATCATCGTACACGCCGACCTCCAGCAGGACATGGAATTCATCAACAAAACGAGCGAGAAGCTGGGAGTATCGAAGGAAGAATCCGGGGCCCACGCCGGGGAGTCAGAGGTCTCGATGATGATGTGGACGCGGGAGGACCTGGTGAGGAAAGACAAGATCCCAGGGGCCACGGGATACCTTGGTGAATTCACGGAGAGGGAGGCGGACAGGGTCTTCAAGGGGGGAATCGGGGCGCTGTCCCCCATCGGCGTCCTCGGATCCCCCACAAAAGCTAGCAGGGAACACGGGAGGATCTACATGGAGGACCTGGCCTCGGCATTGGCCGAGTATATTTCTAGGAAGAGTGAAGACCTGCCCCGGGCTCCCAAAACAAGAACAAAGAAGACGAAATGACAGCCCCCCACCTTGTTCATTCGCGATCGACCTGCGAATCACCTAGGGGCGCACGTGAACCGTTTTCCAGTCTTTCTCAGACCATATCAAGGCTTGATTGAGAAGGCTCCACTTGCTAGAGCCAAAGACAAAATTTTTGTTAATTCCTACTCACTGACATCGGGACGATCTCTTAACATGTAACGCCGCTGTTCGTGGGGGCGCATGTGTTAAACGTTTTTTAGGTGTTCGATCTCCTTAACCGTGATCGGTTCATGGGCCTGATCATCGGGACGAGCGGGTGGAGCTACGACGAGTGGGTCGGCCCGTTCTACGACCGGAAGGAAGGGATGTTCACCCGCTACGCGGAGGTGTTTCACACCGTCGAGATCAACTCGACCTTCTACAGCTACCCGACCGCCGGCCTGATCCGCGGCCTCTACCGGTCGGCGCCGCCGGGGTTCGTCTTCGCCTCGAAGCTCCCCCATCTCATCACCCACGACAAGTGGCTGCGGCTGGAGGAGGGCGTGGAGGACGACACGGAGCGGTTCCTCAGCCTCATGCGGCCGCTGGCGGAGAAGCTCGGTCCCATCCTCATCCAGCTACAACCCAGGTTCAGGTACGACGAGCACGCCGAGACCCTGGGGAAGTACCTGGAGACCCTACCCGAGAACTTCGAGTGGGTCGTCGAATTCAGGCACGGATCCTGGATGCGGCCCGAGACCTGGGAGATGCTGGCGAGGCACGGCGTCGCGTACGCCATCGTCGACGAACCCCTGCTACCGCCCGAGACCCACGTGACTGCGAACTTCGCCTACATCCGGTGGCACGGCCGCGGCTCGCACCCCTGGTACAACTACGACTACAAGACCGAAGAGCTCGGGGAGTGGATCCCGAGGGTGAAGGAGGTGGCGTCGAAGTCGAGGAAGGTCTACGGCTACTTCAACAACCACTTCGGCGCCAACGCCGTGAAGAACGCGGCCGAGATGCTCACGATGCTCGACTCCGCCACTCCTGAACAGACCGCGGCGCTTAGGAAGATCGTGGAATTCAAGAAGGGGCGAACTCTGCCAGAAGGGCTCAGGCCACTGGAGAGCTTCACAGAGGAGAAGGGAGAAGAGGAGGGGCTCAGCGTCGCGGACCTCCTCATGAGGTTCACGACGACCTCCAGGCTCCAGAGGGCCGAGGAGATCGGGGACGAGGAGCTCGAAGTCAAACGGAACGCGGCGGGACGCGTCGAGGCGAGGATCAGGGATTACTCCATCGAGGTCAACCAAAAGAACAAGTCCATCAGGCATGACTGCGACGACTGGCAGAAGGGGCTGGACATGAAGCGCATGTGCAAACACATCGACAAGCTATTCCTGAGCCTACCGAAGGAACAGGCAAAAGAAATACTGATCACGATCTGGGAAGAAAAAGACAAATGGAGATTTGAGTGACTAAAAAGGAGCTCCTTCAAAAAGTAAATACGAAGTTTCTAATCGATCTATTTCTTCATTCGACTACTTGATTAACACGTTCTTCCTGCTATGACATAAATACTTCTGTGCATAATCTCTGTTCCGTGCAGGAAAATCAACATTCTTGTTCTCTGCATTCTCTTCTCCTTTCTGTAAATTGTTTCTATTGGTTCAATTTCTGGATCCGTCACGTGAGTGTGTCACCCAAAAGAATCTGTGATCTTCATATATGATGCCCTAAATACCGTAGTCGACGATGAAACTCAAGATCGGGCTGGGCAACTTGAAACAGTTCCTTAGGAAGGTTTCCATGGAGTAGAACATCGATGTTTCCACCGTGGATGAGTTGTTGCACAGGCTGCATCCCTCCGTCGTCTTGTTGAAATCGTCGTAGGTGGTGGAGTGGAGCACATCGCTCAAACTCTGCTCACGTAGGTCTCCGATGACGTTGCCGGCCCGTTGGCACCAGAAGGGCGTGACTTCGCCGTTCTCCGCCACGTTCAAGAAGATCTTCGATTGCGCGCATGAGTACTTCCTCGAACTTGTCAGGTGTCTCAGGTAGTCGAACGAGTTGATGACGGGGTAACCGGCCTTCTTCAAATCCGAGATCTCTCGAAAGAGATGTCTGAGGTCAAGGCCGGGTAATACATACTCGTCGTTGATCCCGGGAAACACCTCCATGGGGTCGAAGGCGAGTTTGACGTCCAGGTCCTTGGCGAGCTCGGCCATTTTGACGACGGAACCGGGGTTCAGCCGGCTCAAGACGCAGTTGATTGCTATCTTTCCGCCTTCGTCTCTGAGCCTCTTTATTCCCTCCAACGCACTGTCGAAGGCGCCCTCATGGCCCCTCATGTCGTCGTGGTAGTCGGTGAAATGATCCAGGGAAACCCACGTGAGATCTACAATCTTCGCGATCTTACTCGCTTTCTCGGAAAGCAGGATCCCGTTGGTGACGAAACTCGTGTAGAGGCCCAGGTCGTGCGCATGTTTCAATATGTCGAGGGAGTCCGCCCTCAGGAGGGGTTCTCCGCCCCACGCGAGGTACGCAACGAAGTTCTGCTCCTCGGCCTCATCCAACATCCTGAAGATCTCGAGGGTGCTCAGATCCGTCGCATCGCCAGTTTTTCTCCAGACGTCGCATATCTTGCATCTGCAATTGCACCTCGAGGTGATGGAATGGGCCAAAATGATCGGTCTATGGCTCCAGAAGCGAGAATAATTATACCTGTGCACATATTTCAATCGTTCAAACATCTGGTTTCTCCTGAAATTAATCTAAAACGAGATATGCGCCTTCGAAGCCTCAATATGAGCATGACAGACCTAAGGATTGAGCATGATGATCCATTTAATTGTTATGCACTAAACCCGATGAGAGGAAAGTTGAGCGGTCAGGAAAGGTATGTCGGAACTGAAATAATCAAATTTAATAAAAATATCAGATACAGAAACCGATAAAATGCCTTCAGGGGAATTCAAATGATATTTGAAATCCCAGCCTAAACTAAATATAAGAAAATTACTAGATTGCACAGTTTAATGCTTTGTGGACTAAAGAGACCGTACTTGCGGATTTTTAACTAGTTGTGTTAAAATTATGGTTCGACAATTTAGAAGAGCATTTAGAATTAACACGGATTTTTATTAATCCACAAAGCACAGTTTAAGAAAAATGAAGAAGCTCTTGCTGAAGGATCATTTGACACACTAGAAAAGATGACTAGAATACGAAGAACATAGAGATAATGATATTCCAATACGACTAACAATAATAAACGAATAATAGAGCAATATAATTCGTATCACTCAAAACCACCAGAAAAAACCACTATAACTGGCAGCAGTCACGAGCTGGGCCAGGCCATGCTCACCCCAAATATAGGGTGAGTCCTCATCATAAACGAATGCGACGCGGATAAAGCTTGACGAGACTTCAAAATCGCTCCCAGGCTACAATATTTTAGGTCGAGAACTTCAGGCTGACCCCAGTTCAATCGGACCCTGCCATCGCGCGCGATTTAGAAAAAATAGGTAGAGATGTCTCATCAGGAGTTCTCGCAGAACTCTTATTAAACGGCTCATCCTGATCCCTGTTAATCTCGTAGGTTGAGACTACTAGACACTCGATGAGGCCACAAGTATGACGCCAGGTAAAGCCAATGGGATGGAGGAACTTGAAAACTTCATCTTCCAGAGAATGGCCGAGTCAGGGATCCCCGGTCTCAGTATCGTCGCCATCAAAGGGGGGAAGGTTCACTACAGCAGGGGATTCGGATTCAGAGACTTCCATCGGGGGACCAGTGCGACACCAGGAACAATCTACTGCATAGGCAGCGTCACGAAACCCTTCACGGCCCTGGCAATCATGCAGCTCCACGAGAAAGGTTTGCTGAGCCTTGAAGACCCCGTCGAGAAATACATCCCATTCAAAGCCAAACCCTTCGGCGAACCCATAAGGATAAAGCACTTATTGAGCCACACCAGTGGAATTCCGTCGTTAGGCTACGCCGAAGCCACGCTTTCGATGGTCGCCGATACGTCTTCCCTCTGGCTCCCCATCTCCAACTCACAAGACATCCTGATCTTTATGAACGGAGCCGAAGACTGGGCTATTTCCAGACCGGGCGAACGCCACGCCTACCTCAACGAGGGCTACATCCTGCTCGGCGCGATCATCGAAAAGGCGTCACGATCCGATTACGCTCACTACGTCAAGGATCACATCCTGACACCTCTCCAGATGAACAGAAGCACATTCCTCGAGGACGAAGTCGCACAGGACGATGACGTTGCGACGCCGTACATCACTTCGCAGAAGGGTGAAAAAACGCCGACGAGGTATCCCTATGGCCAACTGATAAGCGATGGAGGGCTGATGAGCAATACTATGGACATGGCCAATTTCCTGAAGATGTTCCTCTCGGATGGCGTGTTCAATGGCGTCACCATAGTCAGCCCATCATCAATAAGGGAGATGATGGAGCCGAAGATAACGATCTCAGAAGAGCCAGTCGAGGGAGCAGGCCACCGCTACTACGGATACGGGCTTCGCATCAAAGACAGTTTCCTAGGCCACAGACTGGTAAACCACAGCGGCAGCGTCTACGGCTCAAGTGCATACATTGGCTTCATACCAGGCATAAAAGCCGGAGTCATCATCCTCGCCAACGGCGGATACTTCCTCGAACCCATGGGAGAATACGCCATGGCCCTCCTGCTCGGGAGAGATCCGATGGAAATGGCCTCGTTCAGGCGGACAAGGCTCCTGGAAGGGCTGACAGGCACCTATCGTACGTTTAGAAACACCTCGAGCTACAAGGTGACGAGGAACGGAGGAACCCTACAGCTCGAGACGAGCTTTGGGCAGTTCACCTTCACAACGCCCCTGATCCCTATTGAAATAGAAGGGGAAACGAAGCATTTCATGGCTTACGGAACAGACACTAAAACGCCCGTTCAATTCGTGCAAAGTAACGGCGAAATTTTCATGATCTACGAACGCAACAAGGCGAAAAGAGTGGGCGGTACCACTTAACTCACACACAGAGAGTCCTCATAGTGCGTGGAAGCGGACCACCTCCGCTGTAATGGGACTGCCTCTCTGTGCTCCGTTGAACAATCTCTTAACATCAGGATTGTTGAAGAGAATGCACCACTTTCCCTTCCTCGGAAAAACCATGATGGTCTATTAGACATAATTTACTACTCTGATGAGGGGCATCTACCCCATAATAAGAGTGGGCTAGGCCGTATTCACCCCAAAAATAGGGCGGGTCTATTTTGCAGACCCATTTTCCATTTGCTGCAGCATGTATTATGGTTATCCCATAGGCATTCTTATGAAAGTGCAATTTGACATCTTTCAATTCCCTCTTCATGGGATTTTAGCTTGAGACGACGTGTGCGTGATATCGTTACTGAGGTAATACCCGTCGAGGATTGGTCTGAAGAGGCGGATTTTGGCTATATATAGAATGGGGAGCTGGGTGGATTGTACCGCCTACTCGTGCGTAAAATCTGGACATGAAGCCCTAAATGTGATTCACCTCCAAAGGAAAAATGCTCTTTTATTATCTAATTGTCTCAACGAAAGCAGTTGGCGGGTCCGGTGGGACTAACACCCAAAAGGGTTCAAGTCTTTCTCTTTTAATCCCCATATTATTTAATGTATTTTAGACACGAATTTTAAAAACAAAATGCTGAAATACGTCAACTAGTATATGTTTACACATGGGTTTCTCCTCCGGCTACCTAACGCCTCGCGAGAAGAGTGTATGGGATCTGAGAAGGAAAGGGAACACTCAGTCCGAGATCGGGAGGCTATTGGGAATAAGTCGGCAGGCCGCCCATAGAGCCCTGGGGCTGATAGACGTCAAGGTTGAGAGAGCCTTCAGCGAGGCCGCTGAAACGAACGGCCTCGAGGTCAGGAGCATGAACATTGTTGACGGGATCATGGAGGCCTATAGTCCAGTCTATGAAACGCCTGTATTCGTCAGCTTTTCCAGGGCTAATGGCCTCAGGATCTGGTACCTCCACGAGGGCGACTGTGGCTCGTGCTCGAAGGAGAGGAGCTGTATGAGCTTCCTGGAGGCCGAGGCCGCTGAGAGAGGCATACAGCTCAGCGAAGAGGATCACAGGAGCCCTCCGACACAGCTGGCTTTGAAGGTCTTCGGGAGATATCTGGGGGATCGTTAAGGTGGCGAAAGATAGGAAGATAGACGCGGAGGATGCATGCCCCATTCCGCCCGGAGTCGAGATACTCAAAAAGAGCGAACTAGGCAGCCTGACAAATATGATTCTCCAGGTAGACTGGAGGGTGGTTCTGCCCGTTTTCAGCGTAGGGCTGTTCCTCACAGTTTATGGACTTCTTATCCCTTTGCTTCCACTTTTCAGCCTGCCAGAAGATCCCGATACGTGGAATCAGTCATTCTCTCAGTCTCCCATTTTCCATTACATCGATATGCGTAACTGGATACCAAGGTTCTCAAAACAGGTGGTACACGAAGGGGATCTCATCCTGAATTCTAGTGAAGTGTTTGTGATCGAGAACTGCACCTATTTTGTTAATGGTATGGTATGTGTTTCCGATGATGCCAGACTTGTGCTCAGGAACGCTGAGCTTTGGATTAAAAAGACGACTACTTGGTCATCTAACACTTCCATTCCAATGGCTGATCTACTGCTCACGAACTCGTCCAGACTTGAGGCGTTCAAATCCTCGATAGTTACGGACTCTGATGTAGAGATAGTCCTGATCGATAATAGTAGCGCTGATATCAGAGGCTCGAATTTCACAAATAGCGTTTTAATTGGATTGGGCGACGCCAGCCTAGAAATCGATCAGTCCGTCGTTTATGGGATAGATTTAGGAAATAAAGCCTCAGTCACTGTGAACGACAGCGAGATCGACTTCCTTGGAGTAAGCTGGACTTCCTTACGAACCTTTCCGCCATTAAAAGGTTACTCGTGGACGGATACCTGCGCACAGGTCTACAACTCAACTATTGTAATGCTGAATTTGAGAGCAGTTGGATCGTCGATCAGTGTTCTTGGAAACTTGGGTGGTTGGCATCAGAGCTGGAGCCCCTCAAATATCATTCAGGGTGGCAGATTCTTCAACGTCACGCTAAGGGAATCAGATGTAGAACGTGTATTTTTAATAGCGGATAATTCGACAGTGTACATTAGAGATAATTCGGATATCCTCGCTTTATCCATGTATGGTGGCTCACTCACCTTCGCAAACAACTCGATCTCTGGCCTCGGTATTCATTCCAGCAAGATAGATGTCAGTGACTCAGTCCTAAACAATTTCAATCCATGGGATGAATCTGTCGGAAACGTGACCAGAACCTTCATAGAATATTTTTCACTTGAAGAATTCAACGGATCTCTCAGACTCAAGCAGGTTAAAGCGATTAGTATTTGGTTGGGAGGATCAAGCGGAAGGATCTTGGGAGACATTCAGATCACACGAACGTGGCCCCCAATTAATGATTTTAATGACCCTGGGATCAGTTCTCCACCCACTATGTTGAAGCGAGGTTACGAGGTTCTGGCCGAGGCAGAAGGTAAGGCTGCTGAAGGTGTGGAGCTGACGCTTCGTAATAGCCAGAACGAAACTTTGTGGACTGGGAAGACCGATGTCTCTGGTCGGGCCACCTTCAACGTCACTTATTACCATATATGGAAGCTGCATAACTACAATTGGTTGGAAAATGCAACTTCCACCTTGACTATGACGGCCAGGGTTGGAGAGACTGAACAAGCACAGAATGTCACCATAGTGTCAGCATCACCCATCATATTCAACTTCGCCGAGGCCCCTGAACATCCAGTCTGGGCCGATAAAACTACACTGACGCTTTCTGGTACGATCATTATGATTGGAGCTGTGAGTTTAGCTGCCATGAAAAGAAGAAGAAAAATCTAAACATTACATACACGCTCATAATGGCTGTGAATCGGTGGGACTAGAACCCAAAAGGGTACGAATACCAATTTAAATGGTTTCGATGAGACCAACTAGCATCTCCTAGTCGATTCTGTCTAAAGAGAACAAGACGGATGCTTTTTCCCCACCGATTGCTTTGAACGCAAAGGTATAGTAGCCACCTCTTGAAGCTGTGAACACTTGGTTTAAAGTCCGAATATTCGATTCACGGATGAGGTAGTCTTCAGGCCTCCCGAGGCTGAAAGGCATCGTGCTAGGCATACCCCAAGAGTTCCAGTAGGCTCCGAACTCGACAGGATTTGATGAGTTGAAGCTAATTCTTATTGTGTCTCCTTTCTTGAGATACACACTGTAGAAGCGCTCAAAGTTCCAGCCATTTCCATTGTAGTAGTCTAAGGCGAGGCTGAAATTTAGAGGGAAGTATTCTACGCTAGCGCCATCTATACGCACCGACTGAACAGCATAGAGGCGATAAGAGCCGAGTACATCGATGGAGTTCAGGTGGAATAGATGATACACCGTCCCGTTCCGGACGATATCGAAGGGAAACCCGTGCACTGAAACTGTAAGGTTCCTCTGGTATGCGTCGTTGACATCGAAGAGCGATACGTCCCCCAACATGGTGAAGCCACTGACAGGTGCAGGCAACATCTCGGTGCCTACTCCGAGATGCAGGAAGAAGCGCGCCCCGTACGCTGTCTCAAGTAACATCACCTTGCCGTCGATGTCGGGTAAGTCAGATTGGACAAGCTTTCCATTGAGCGATATGACGCCGTTGATGGCCGGAGGGAAAGAATAGTCAAACTTGGGTTCATTCGTTTCTGTTGCCAAACCGATGGTCGCAGCCGGCTCGTCCTTGAGATAGACCGGCTCACCGCTTAGGGTTTTGCATCTGAAAGCAACTATCGCCGTCTTGGGCTTATCGATTCCGAAGTTGAACACATAGTTACCAGTTGAGGGGATCTCGTAGGTCTTATGGTAGTAATACAAGCTATCGGTGGCCGTGATGGCGCCCGAAAGGCCCGAGAAACTGAACTCGATGGGCTCGGTGGCGTTGAACCCGAAGTCAATCAAAGCGCCAGCGTGCAGCGTCGTGTTGAAGCTCCATGATGCATCACCCCACGCGTTATCACCCCATGTGCGACCTACGACGAATCTCTTTGGCGGAGGGCTGAGGACGGTTGAGAACCAGCTCATCCCTCCGAAGCCGCTCTCTATAGAGCAGGACTTCGTGAACAGTACATCCTCCTTGCTCAGGCTGACCCTCCGCAAGTTGAAGGTCGCATTCGACTTCTCCTTATAATCTAGACTGAAGACGAAATAGTATTCACCGCGCCTTAGGGCCATGAGGCCGCTGCGAAGAGAGGTTATGTTAGTTAATTCATACCATGTGGCTCCCCCTCTTCCCGAAAAAATGCCCGAGTCCGTCTCCGTCGGACCCATCATCCTGAAGCTTATGGGCCTAGTGGAGTTGAACTCGAAGCCGACCGCGTCGCCCTTGTTAAGCAGCACCTGGAAGACCTGACTTGAATTTATACCCACTAGAGAGTTGTCCACCGTGAACGACTGAGGCATCTGCACCCTTCCGCCGCCCCTTCCACTAAACTCGTATCTATCGTATAGCTCGATCGTGTCGTTGGTGAAGGAGTAGATTATCAGCGGCGCTTTTTCCGTCTCAAGGACCTTAATGCTTCTCACTTCGATTATTGGATAGTCTCTACCCTCCCTATGCATCACAGAGGTGCTCCCGTTTACTTCCACTGACAAACCATTGAGAAAGGCATCGTTTATCTCATCTAATGTCAGTCCTGCGGTCTGGTAGCTACCACCCGATTTCGCCAAGAGCATCTCCTGGTGAAATCCGGGACAGTATAGATAATACGACGTTGATTGATTCCCTTCTCGTCTCTCTATTACAAGGACATCTAGATCCCAGTACTGTCGGGTGTCGTTGGAGGCTTCGGGAGGACCGAACTCTGTCACGGGGAAGCTCTGCGCTTTCAGCCTTCCGACGATGGAAACGAGACCCGAAGGGTAAAGGGTTACCTGGCTAGCTGGTTTCTGCGGGTTTCTCAGGTTAGAGTATAAGGCGGAAATGGTCACGGCTAACAGAAAGATTGATAGGGTAAGGACGATTCGACTAGGTTTCGGCACGTTGAGGCGCCTTTTTCTGAGCCAAGTAGAGATCTGAAGCCACGTATATAATATAAGATTTACGAACAGCTTGAACTGGAACTCCTTCGTGTTCCTACGTCAAGACAAATGAGAAGGGGATAGTCATTTTTCTTTGCAATATATCCCGTCACATCTTCGCTCTATTAAACCCGCAGCCTCAAGCCAATCGAGAAAAAGGCTGTCCTTACTTCCCCCAACCACCGTTATAGGAATCTACTTCATACTCCACATGCTTGCGTGCGAATTGGTGGGCCGGGCCGTATTCACCCCAAAAATCGGGTGGGTCGCACGCGCGGCTGTAGACTTACATGGGCCTCCCCGGACCCGTTCTTGGCCTCTTCACCTTACGACGAGCCTGTCGCCCAGTAGCTTGTCCAGATGCTGCCTAAGCGCGTTGTGGGAGAAATCCCCCTTTGAGAGCAGTTCGATGAATTCCTTTGGAATCCCATCCTTCAGGATGTTCATGATCTCTCGGCCATAGAAGGTCCATTTCTAGATTCAAAAAGGAAAAGAGGGATAAAACCATTTTACACTGATTATTTAACCTGCCTGCGCGCCCTGATCTGCATACTCAGAAGCTCTCTAAGGTGACGCACAAAGGTTCAATTCTTAACAATTTTGGCAACGAAGAAGCCTTCACACTCGTGCATGTAGGGGTAAAGTCTCTGGGCTGCTGCGAGTCCTAGTAGCCCCTGGGCGCCTATCCTTGGCTCTGCTTCTATGAGTCTGAACTCGGGGTGGCCCTCAAGGAAACCCTTGATGACGCCCTCGTTCTCCTCCACGGTCACGCTGCAGGTGCAGTAGACCAGAGAGCCCCCCTCCTTCACGTGGGGAGCAGCGTTCTCTATGAGCGTCCTCTGTAAACCCGCCATCCTTTTAATCGATCTCCTCGTTATCCGCCACTTACCGGACGGGGCGTCGTTGAAGGTGCCGGTGCCCGAACACGGTGGATCAAGCATAACCAAGTCAGCCTTCTCTTTGGGAAGATCCTCAAGTTTCGTTGCGTCGCCAAGTATCGACTCGGCGTTTCTAACGCCCAGTTTATCCATTAGTCTCTTCCATGAAATCAGTCTTCGTCCATCGAAGTCGACGGAGATGATTCTGCCCTGGTTATTCATGAGTTGAGCTAGGTGACTTGTCTTAACTCCTGGAGCGGCGCATATGTCCAGTACAACATCCTGAGGTTTGGGTGAGGCGACCTCGCCTGCCAGGATGCTTGCCTTATCCTGAACTATGAAAGCACCCTCCCTGTAAAGCTCAGTATTCGTCAAACCCGTCGAACTGTTAAGAACTCGGTATGCGCATCTGAGCCCGGGTACTTTTTCTAACTGAAAGCCCTGCTGGCATAGACTATCGGGGAGGGACTCGTCCGCTTTTAATGTGTTGAGCCTGATGTACCTGGGTGTGTCAAACGGCCGGATCAGGTTCACCACGTTCTGCTCATCGAAGTGCTCGTGGAGGTAGCTTACGTACCAGACGGGGTAGAAGTACCTGTATGCTAGCTCCTCATCATGGCTGAAACTGCCCCATGGTAGCTCTACGTGTGGTATGAGATCAATGGCCTCCTCCACCGGCCTGAGCTTTTTAGCTCCCAGGATACTCCTTACATGCTCCGATAACCGGTGAGCCTCCAGGTGAGGGTTGCCACTGTAATGGATCATGAAGGTGTACAGCCTCAGGAAGCTCCTGAGGCCCACGTCGAGGCTGCCGATTTTCCTCGGCTCAAGGGCGACGTTGATGAGGTAGTCAAGGGCATTCCTCCGCTTCATCACCTCATAGAGCAGGATACCCGCCTCCTTGGTGGCCCTCCTGTCCTTGATTCTAAGCTGCTTCACTGTCCTGCTGAGGGCAGCGTCCTCGTTCATTTTCTGGAGTTCGACCCAGCTGAGGGCCTCGAGGGCTATGGTCCAGGAGTCATTCAAGATAGTCCAAGGTCTCTATGGCTGCGCCTCATATAATGTTAGGGCCAGTAGCATCCATAACATCAAGCACCCTTATGAACGCCTTGTGGAATAAGGTGGGCGAGAAGTGCGCGCCAAATCGTTTATACCCATCTGTTTCTAAATGCCCTCGTACGCTATTTAGAGTGTTCAAGGAGAAAACCTGTGCATTTACTGATCGAGACTCAAGGCTTAATAGGACTAACCTGACGGATATATTGAGATGTCTGAAGGAAATATTGTCTACGTAGGAAGTAAACCCGTCATGAACTACTGCCTAGCCGTCTTAACCTCGCTACAGCATGGAGGCGGCACAGTCGAGTTGAAGGCGAGAGGTCGTGCTATCAGCACCGCCGTTGACGTGGCTGAGGTCACGAGGAACAGGTTCATGAAAGACCTCACTGTCGAGAAGATCGTGATCGGGTCAGAAGAACTTGAATCAGAGGGACGAACAAGAAACGTCAGCACTATGACAATCTTCCTAAAAAAGGAGTGAATCTGAAGTCGCGAGCGTTGATATCCTGATTCGGAGTGACCTGAACGAGTCAAAGGTGTCCTATACTTCCTAATTATCATACTGATGAAAACGGAAAGTGCCCCCGATACATCGCCTGCGACACCCAAGGGAGAACTAAAGATCCACGATGTCCCGCAAAAGGGCAGAAATAATTGTGAAAGGAAAGGGTGTTTAAGGAGTTTTAAAGGGTTGATCTCCATCTTTAAGAGATCGGCGCTAAATGAAATAGGCAGTGAATTTGAGAGACATTTACCGGGAAGCGGGTTTTCATGTGTGAAACACAAATGCATAAAGTGTTGCATCGAAACGAGTATGCCGCTTTCGTGTTTCGATGTAAAGAGAATAGTTAAGGTGGGATTTCGGTTAAGGGATTTTGCGGCAAAAATTGGTAAGGAGTGGTGCCTAAGGAATAGTTCTGGGAGATGCATCTTCATCTCAGAAGGCGGCTGTAGAATCTATCCTATTGCACCTTTGCACCCTTTCGCGAGTTACTGTCCATTTATGGGCGTCTGTGAGATAGAACACAGAAACTTATACACCTTCAATCTAAATAGAAAACAGATACCAAATAAGTAAATCACAATTTACAAGATCTAAAACAGTTAAAATGTGGAGATGTATAGAAAAAGATATTAATATGCTGGAATTAGAATGGTTCAAATAGATCATCATACTAATAAGATAATAGCAGCTCGTCCACCCACTTCTCGAAATCAAATACCGAGGAAGGACGAGATCGATCCCTAGATGATCCGAGAGATGATTGAAGACAACCCGATGAAAGATGGGCTAACCATGAACCTCATGCAAAAGGGAATGCCATGCCCCGAAGACTTGAAGCCTGTTCTCTTCCACCGCTTCACCCATGTCCACAAATTGATTAATGAGCTTGAAGACGAGGGTAACCTCCCGGGAGGGTCCTGACCATGTCCAGTTCTATAGACTCGGAGACAGACCTACAAAAGCGCCGCCTCACAATCCTAAAAGGCATAAGCCAGGACCTCAAAGATTTGGAGATCGCCGCCCAGCTCGGGGTCAATCGATGGATGATACAGAGAGACGTGAAGTTGATGCAACACAATAGGGATCCTAGACTCAAACAGGCTGAGAGTTCTCGCGAAGCGATTCGATCCGAGAAGAGGGCGTGCATCATGGGAGAGAAAGTACACGCCAAACAGAACGATAGATTCCTCCTAATGACTGGGATGACCCTCGAAGAAAGGACCTTCCACAACATGATCGACTTCCACAAAACTGAGCTAATGAAGATAATGAATGCCGAGGATCAGGATGCCGCGATCAGAGCTCTGCCTAAAAGCACTCGCAAAACCATGAGGAATAATGGGATCGTCAAGGATTGGAGGATAACCGCAGGCGCGCGAAAATATTTAGTCAGCGTGTGAGATTCTCAGAACGCTAGAGCAAAGACATAGTTTTAAAAGGAAGCGTTGCAACCTCAAAGGGAGTATGCTGGGAATACCATTTTAGGTATTCCGAGTATACCAAAGAAAGAAAGGAGTGAAAGGTATGGGTTATAGAGAGAGGCGTAGTTTCGACAGCGGACCAAGGGAGATGCATAAAGCAACATGCGCTGACTGCGGGAAGGAATGTGAAGTTCCCTTCAAGCCCACAGAAGGCCGCCCCGTCTACTGCCGGGAATGTTACGCAAAGCGTAGACCATCAAGATATTAGCAAGCTCAGCAGGATCGTGCGCCAGCGCGCGATCATGGGTTCTAGGCTAATTTCATGGTTTTATCTTTTATTTTTATGCTAGCTGAATCAACAAAGAGCCTTTTACAAAACTTCGTTTTTTGCAGGAGTGTAAATCAGGTTTGATTGATACATCTTTAATTTCTTCTTTCAATTCTCGCTTCATGGGATTTTGGCCGTAGACAGAAAGGAAGTTCTAGATAGATGTCCTCAGATACTTACCTTTCAATTCCCGCTTCGCGCGAGAACTAAGATTAAATAGAATTCAGGCTCAATGATGCCATAAAATCTAGTAAATTCTCTCCGACTCCGACTAATTTTAGTTACAGAGGCAAGAGCATGAACAAGGATGTGGTGCTATGACGGGTTACAAATGCGTATGCTCCGATAAACTGTTGACCTGAGAAGAAGCGCTTTCATCGATAAGGTCGGCTCTGCGATCTCTGTAGTAAAGTGTACTGATGCTGCGACCGTCTGGAACCAAATCCCCTACCCAAACAGAAAAACTAAAGCCCTATACGGAATTTATGAGAGCATCTATCGCTTAATTAGAGTGGGCCGGGCCTGACTTGAACCGGCGACCCCTGCCTCGTACGCGCGCGCGTAGCTGGATACAAGTAGATGATCGAGATAAAGTTTTCAAAGATAGATAAATCTATGAATACCCTCTATGTGCACGCGCGCTGAACTCTCGAGAAGTTAATCGCGCGCGGTCAATTTCAGCGTGTGTGCGGCCTGTGATCGATTGTCTCCTTTGCGATGTACTTGACGATCTCAACGATCAACAGCTCGCTGAATCCTATCGCCAGCACCTCACCCCACTCCATGAGCCCGAGTGGCTGGACTCCCAACATTTTGTTAAAAAATGGGATGTATAGCGCCGCGAACTACTGTGCGAATCCGAAGGCCACCGAAGCGAACAGCCACCTGTTGCTCAGGAAGCTGCCTTTCATCAGCACTGACTTGTGGAAGCTGCGGAAGCTGAAGATGTAGATAAGCTCCATCGTCCCGAGCGCCGTGAAGATGATGCTCTGGGCCATCGCGACCTCGCCGTGGCCAAGTATAGTGTTTCTGAACAGCCAGAGGCAGACAAAGCCGCTCGATACGCTTATCGCAGGGATAAATAACTTACCCCGCCTGTCGACGATATCCTCGTTCAGTCTCTTCGGCGGGTTGTTCATCAGGCCGGTCTCGCGCTCAAAGCCTAGGACAATATCACTTGGCCCGTCGCAGATGAGGTGGATCCATAATATCTGCGCCACGGTCAACGGGGCGGGCAACCCCAGCAACATTGCCCCGAATATGAGAGTAATCTCGGAGAAGCTGTTCGAGAGTACATAGGCTACAAGCTTCTTGATGTTCTCGAAGATGATCCTGCCCTCCTCGACGGTGTTAACGAGGGTGCCGAAGTTGTTGTCAAGCAGGATCAGGCTCGCCGTCTCCTTTGCCACGTCCGTGGCGCCTCCGACAGAGACCCCGATGTTCGCCTTCTTCAGCGCAGGCGCGTCGTTCACACCGTCACCGATCATGGCGACCACCTCACCCTTCGCCTGGAGCGCGCCCACTATCTTGAGCTTCTGGCTCGGGACCACGCGGAAGAAGACTGTTACCTCCTTGATTCTCTCTGCGAGCTCCTGCTCAGACATCTCATCCAGTACCTTACCCTCGACTACCTGGCCTGGGCCCGTGCTGAGGCCGATTGCGTTCGCGACCTTCTCGGCGGTGCCGCGGTAGTCGCCTGTGATAACCTTGACGTCGATCCCTGCCCGGCGACAGAGGTCGATGGCGTTCTTCACGCTCGAGCGAACAGGGTCCTGGATTCCAATGAGGCCAATCCACTCGAAGTCGCCGAGGTTCTTAGGCGACCCGCTCTCACGGTAGATGACGGCGAGGGGTTTCAGCCCCTCCTCTGCCCACTCGGAAACCTCATTTTCGACGGCAGTCCGATCATCGGCCGAAATGTCGCAGAAGTCCATCAGGATCTCTGGTGCACCCTTTATTAGCACCGTCTCAACCCCGCCTATCTCGTTCACCGTCAGCATGTACTTCTTCTCGCTATTGAATGGCACCTCGTAGATGCGTGTGTGGGTCTTGTTCAATTCCTCCGGGTTGTATCCGAGGGTTTTGACGTGATTCCAGAGTGCGGCCTCGAGGCCATCCGCCTGGTTGTTGCAGAGGGCTAGGACGCGGGCAGCCTTCTCTTTGTCCTTGAACTCGAAGCGCACCACTTTCATCACGCCCTCCGTGAGCGTGCCCGTCTTATCGGTGCAGATCGTGGTGACCGAGCCGAGGGTCTCGACTGCAAGCAGCTTCTTGACGAGTCCCTGCCTGCGCAGGATGCCGCGCATGCCGAGCACAAGGACCAGTGTGACGGCGATGATCAGTCCCTCAGGTATGGCCGCCACTGCCAGCACTATGCTGACCGTGATCATCTCAAGCACGGGAAACCCGTACAGCACACCAACGGTGAATATGGCGACGGTGATAGCGATGACCAAGTACGTGAGGAACTTTGCGAACTTCTCCAACCTCATCTGGAGGGGTGTCTGCTCCTCCTCCATCGCGGCGATGCTGCCGGCGATCTTGCCCAGCTCGGTGTTTGCGCCAATGGACGTGACTTCCATCATGCCTCGGCCGGAGTAGGCCATCGTACCCATGAACGCCCGGTCGTCCTCCTTCTTCGGGATCGGCTCGCTTTCCCCGGTCAGGATCGCCTCGTTGACTGTTAGGAACACCGACTCCAAAACCTTGCCGTCAGCGGGTATCTTGTCACCGTCATTGATGACGACTATATCGCCTGGGACGAGCTCCTTGGCGTCTAGATCGCGACGGACACCATCGCGGAAGACCGTGGCCCTTTCCTTAATTAGGTTCTTGAGGGCGTTCACAGCCTCATCAGCCTTGTACTCCTGGAAATAGCCGATGACGCTGTCAAGGAAAATCACGGCGCCGATTATGATTGCGTCGTTGATCTCCCCTATCACGAGGGCAATGGCTCCAGCCGCACAGATGATGTAGATGAGTGGATTCTTGAACTGGGAGAAGTAGATCTCGAGCCTCGTCCTCCTCTTCTCATCAGGCAGCTTGTTGAAACCGTAGGTCTTCCTACGCTCAGAGGCCTCGGCCTCCGTTAGCCCAATAATCGGTACGAGAGAATCATCTAGCGCACCATCCATCACGATGCATACCCTCGCGGTTTACCCTATACTAATATAATCATGCAGAACGAGCCATTCGAGGCACAACGGAAAAAAGCCCCAAAAGTCGCTGAACAGAGAAAGATAAGGGACCTTTTTAAATAGGAAAAGGAAAAAATATGACAACGTAAGAGCCC
>Ga0315280_10003169_pt1 | contig 25601 bp, 24 predicted proteins | sample YL17G06_40_MG_FD_203697 | JGI IMG/M metagenome (GOLD analysis project Ga0315280, IMG submission 203697) | Sediment microbial communities from Yellowstone Lake, YNP, Wyoming, USA - YL17G06_40 | ecosystem: Environmental > Aquatic > Freshwater > Lake > Sediment | place: USA: Wyoming | collected...
GAACATAGTAACGCCTGCTCAGCTGATTTTTCGATCTCAGCGATAGTATCGCTAAATAGCTGACTCATAATCTTAGGCTAAAATTTAGCATGGGCAGAATTATATATTCTTAACCGATGACCAATGAGAACTTCCTCGCCTCTATAGCCTTCCACTTTGCTTTGTCCTAAAAAGCCAACGAGGGGGCCTTTTTAAATTTAACATTGCCATCTTTAGTGTGAAAATTAGAATGTAATAATTTTATCGCTTTCCCTTACGATCTCATACAAATCTTTCATCGTTGACATGGGACACGTCTCCGAACCTTCAGATTGACGGATTCTGAGACATGTGCCACAGGCAAGTATTTTGCCACCATTATTGATGAAGGATTGTATCTGTTCCGTGACCTTGAACTTTTCAGTATCCAGAGATTCGCTCTCCACCCCTTTTGCCAACAAAAACACCTTTACTTCATCGTCCTCATTCAGAGCGAAAATCCCAAATCTAAATGCGTTCCATACGGTTTCTGAATCATTCGAATAGATCACAATTCCTATCTTCATGTTTTCATCCCTTTCTGAGCGGATACAACAACAAACCCGCCTTCTCCATAACCTTCTTTGATTGGCTCAATAGAAATTAAATCTTCCGGGGTTTTAAAGATTGTTTGACAAATTCTAATATCAGCGTATTCCACTTTTTTGAGCCACTCCACGACTTGTTTAACAGAATAAAAATGAGCATGCCTGTAAAATTTGCTGTTTTCCTTTTTCGTTTCATAGATTCTTCCAATAGAACTGTCCCTATCAATCATCCCAATTATAATATGGCCGCCATGCTTAAGAACCCTCTTTGCTTCCAAGAGTGCTTGTACAGGGTCTTGAAGGAAGCATATCGTTGTTACCATCAATATGAAATCAAAGGATTCATCAGCAAATGGAAGATCCTCCGCCGTTGTCTCATAGACCTCTATCCCCCTTTTTCGTGCTATATTTGCCATCGCTTGCGCAGGCTCTACTCCGATGCGTATGCCAAGAGGGACTGAGAATCTTCCTGTGCCCACTCCGACTTCCAAGCCTTTAATGAATTCTGGAACGAACCTTCTTAAAGCTAGAACTTCCGACTCGTAGGCAAACCTATTCGTATCAAACCAGCTATCATACTCGCAAGCGAACATTTCGAAGACCTGAATATTCTCTTTCATAACTAGACATCCTTGGTCGTGTACAATACCTACGTCGGAGAGCAAAGGAAAGCCCTCAAGAGGCAGGCCCAGGAGCTGACTATGGATGCCCAGGCTCTGCAGAAGCCTGGGCCAATCTTACACAGATCTTCTGCCAGTTGCCGTCCCCGTCCAGCCCCCGCCCTGGGCATCGAAGGCATAGTAGCTTCCGGAGAGGTAGTCCTTGCTCACGGTCAAAGTGAACCTGAAGAGGATCAGATCCTCAGACAGAACGTCCAGGTAAAGCACGTCCTTAGAGGTCTGCCCGCTAGAAAAAGCCGCCTGGTTTATGCCGCCTATGCTCAAGATCCCCCGGCCAAAGATCACCTCTCGGTTCTGCAGGAGCGTCAGGTCCAGATGCCTCAGGGCGCTGTCCTCTAGCTTAAGCTTCCAGTTTCCTCTCAGGTCAGCCTCCGGATGAGGGTAGGGATCGGCATAAGCCCGGACGCTTGCCTTGTACAGATACTCCCAGGTGTGTTGCGGGTCGAGTTGGCGCATAAGAGGATCAATGCTCAATGGATCAGCCATGGGATCGAGGTACACGCGTTCATCATTGTCGCCAAGGCTGCTCGTTCTTCTCAAGTCAGTAGGCGTGGTCAAGATATCCGTTCCCAAAGGATCGTACTGGGCCTCGGCCTGGGCTGTCAAGCATAATACCAGAATCCCCCACGCAAAAAGCATCTTTGCAAACATCTTATTGAACCCCTTATCTTGTATTTTCTTTATACCATAAAAACAAAATGTTCACATGAGGCATATGTAACTCCTGCATAATCAGATTCGTTCATAGATGCCCCTCCAGGGCTCTCCAGAGATCCTTTATGCCCTCTGCCGTTGGCCCGCCCAGCTCCACCACCGGCTCGCCCAGGACCATGGCCTCGACCACGGCTGGATCGAAAGGCAGCTTCCCGGCCACCTCAATGCTTCTCTCTCTGCAGATATCCTCTATGCGACGGGAAACGTCGGGATTGAGGTCGTATTTGTTTATGCAGACTGCGGCCTTGATTTGGAAGTGTTCGGTCACGCCCAGGATCCTCTCCAGATCGTGCACTCCTGAGATGGTGGGCTCCGTGACTACAAGGGCCAGGTCCACCCCAGCGAGGGAAGCGATTACAGGACAACCTAGGCCGGGAGAGCCATCTATCAGCACCAGCTCCGCTTTCCGGGATGCGGCCGTCTCCCGGGCCATCTCTCTGACCATGGCCACCAGCTTTCCCGAGGCCTCTTCGCCAGGGAAGAGATCGGCGTGCGCCAGGGGCCCGAATCTGGTCTGGGAGATGTAGGCGTAGCCGGATAGACGGTCCACCATGCTCACCGCTTCCGCAGGACAGACCAGTTTGCAGACCCCACAGCCCTCGCAGAGCAGGGGATCGACTTCAGAGCCACTGATAGCCCCGAAACGGCAGTGCTCTTCGCAGGAGCCGCAGAGAGTGCATTTCGACGGGTCGATGACTGCCCTTTTTATGCCCAGGAACTCCCGTTTCTCCTTTATCTCTGGCCGGAGGATGAGGTGCAGGTCGGGGGCATCTACGTCGCAGTCGGCGATCACAGCCCGGCCTTTTGCCAGCGCCGCCAGAGACGCTACCAGGGAGGTCTTGCCAGTGCCGCCTTTGCCGCTGATTACCGCAATCTGCTTCATGAGACTAGCTCCTCTATGTTTTTTAGTAGATCTCTGAACCTGGCCTTCCACTCCGGCATCTCTTGGACGAAGATGGTGCCCCGGGAGTACAGCTCTGCGATCCTCCTCTTCATAGGTATCTCCATCAGCAGGGGGATGCCTTTCTCCTCCAGGTACTGGTAGACTTTTTTGTCACCAATTCCGCTCTTGTTCACCAGGACGCCCCGAGGGATGTTCATCTTCTCCAACACCTTCAGGGCTATGTCCAGGTCATAGAGGCCGAAAGGCGTGGGCTCCGTAACCAGGAGACAGAAGTTGCTTCCCAGAACAGACTCCACCATAGAGCAGGAGGTGCCGGGCGGGCAGTCTACTATCGTCAGCCCTCCCTTCGCCATGCCTTTCACTGCCCGGATCAGGGGAGTGGTCCTGGCCTCTCCCAGGCTCAATTCGCCCCAGATGATCTCCTTTTTGCCGGACTTGGCCCGGAAAATCTCGCCCACTCTCCTTGATCCTTCGGAGACGGCCTTCTCGGGGCAGGCCAGGATGCAGCCGCCGCAGCCGTGGCACAGCTCTGGGAATATCAGAACCTGGCTGGGAAGGGCGGCCAGGGCGTGGTAGGCGCAGAAATCGGAGCAGGTCCCACAATGCGTACACTTCGCCTCATCCACCACGGGCACGGGTACGCGGCATTCGGCTTTCTCTATCAGCTTTCTATCCGGAAAAAATAAGTAGGCATTGGGCTCCTCCACATCGCAGTCCACCAGTTGAACTCTATCCAGGGACGCGGCCAGGCCGGTGGCCACCAGAGTCTTGCCCGTGCCCCCTTTGCCGCTTGCTATCGATACTATCAATTCATTGTCTCCTGAGATGTTTGAATTCAAGAGAAATCAGCAGATTGCGTCGCCCATCAGATAATCTTGGCAGTCACAATTAAATGAAAAGCTGCGAGTCATTGAGTAGACCGCAGCTTGTCGATTCGTTCTCTAATGCCCTTCAGGTCTTCCTCCAGCTTCCTGGCTACATCCTCCAGATAGCCCATCTCCTCCGCAGGCATGGGCTCTCGAAAGGGCTCGTACCAAGGAGCTGCGAATGCCTGCCTCCGAAACCCTCTGCCAAAGCCCACTCCTCTGCTCCGGCACCAGGGATTCATCGGCACGTAACCTGAGGCTCTATAGCCTCTGGGACTCATCCACCAGGGTCCCGTACAATCTCCCCAAGGCATGCAGTTTTTTCACCTCGTTTAACCCTCGCAGAGAAACAACCCCTCTGCGAGTAATAGTAACTTATGAGACAATATACTTAAAGTTTTCTATGAGCCAAGGTTCAAATACAACCTAAGCAGGATGTTAGTTATGTGTCCTTGCAGGGGCAGACGCCGCGGAAGACGCTGGATTTCGGAGGTTCCTCAAGTCAGATGTTTTTTGCCCGAAGGCTGCCCTAGGGCCGAGTCTGTCTGCTTGAGCCTGGAGGAGCTGGAGGCCGTGCGCCTGGTAGATCTCCTGGAGCTGGAACAGGAGGAGGCGGCATTTTACATGGGCATCTCCAGGAAGGCCTTTTGGAACGATTTGGCCAGTGCCAGAAAGAAGATCGCCACGGCGCTGGTCTATGGCACGGGGATTCTCATCCAGGGCGGGAGCTACATACTAAGAGGAACAGAGGAAGCCGCGACTTCATCGGAGCAGGCCGGGAAGGCTGCAGTTGAAGCGGAGATGGTCCTGATGGAGAGGGAGCTGCATCTTCTTAGAACCAGGCTGGATCACATAATCGCCAGGATGGCCGCTCTGAAAGGAGCCTCCGGCGAGGTGAAGAGCGAAGCCGTGGGAGAAAAGATCTGAATATATAAAAATTATAAATACCATAAGCAGGATATATTGATATGGGATATGTGATATGAGGCAGGTGCCGGTTATTCTCCTCTCCTGTATTCTTGGCCTCTTCTTGGCCTTCCCTGGCGGAGCTGAGCCCGCTGAAGACTATCTGGCGGTCTTCGGACCTGGAGGATGGCTAGGCTATACCAACTACTACGATTACAACCCGGCCTTTGTCGAGTTTATGACCAGAGACAACCGCCCTGGCAGCACAACGCCAGTCTATCTCGGAAAGCGTTCTTACCAGGAGCCTGTGCAGTTAGGCCGCCCCGCGTCCTCTTTTGCAGAGCTGCAGGGCGCGAGATGGTATCCCCTCTGGCCCTACCACAGCAACCTGAGGGATAGAATCCGCTTTATTCCGGCTCGCGAACCACTGAGAATCGAGGAATACCATGTACCATCTATCGTGGAGTTCCTAAATCCTGACTGGAGGCCTGAGGGATTTAGCTGGGGCTACTACGTACCTGCGTTGACGGAGTTCGCTAATGCGAGCTGGAAGCCCCCGCAAGCCAACTACAGCTTGCATGTTCCAGCCATTGGAGAGTTCCTAAGCGATGAATGGCGGCCACCCCAGCCAAATCCGGCCGACTATCCTATCTGGATGACGGAATATCTGCGCAGCTGATTCTCGGGATGCCTCGCGTCTTGCAGCTCTGCCGACATGAGGGCATCCCTCTATAATTTTATATTTCAGATTGTCTTTTATTTTAAGAAACTCTTATATATATGATCTCATAAGCTACTTTTTCAAGCAATGATGTTGCCTATTATTCCTAACTTTCGGTGACCATGATATGAGCAGTTCCGCTAAAGATAGCTGCGAGGGAAGCTGTGAATCCTGTGCCGAGAGCAGCACATGTACCGATCCCAGAGCCCAGGATGAGACATCGATTCGCATGGGCAGGATAAAGCACAAGATCGTGATAGGGAGCGGGAAAGGCGGCGTGGGCAAGAGCACTGTGGCCGTCAACCTGGCCGCGGCTCTGCAGGCCCGGGGCTTTAAAGTGGGCATCCTGGACGCGGACATCACCGGCCCCGATATCCCCAAGCTTCTGGGAATCGAAGACCTCCGCCTCATGGCCGGGCCGGAGGGGCTAGAGCCAGCCGACGCCCGCGGCCTGAAGGTGATCTCCATGGCTCTGCTCCTGGAGAGCCGGGACTCGGCAGTGGTCTGGAGGGGTCCCATGAAGATGTCAGCCTTAAAGCAGTTCATCCATGAGACAAACTGGGGCGACCTGGACTTCCTGCTGGTGGACCTACCGCCGGGAACCAGCGACGAGCCCATCAGCGCCGTTCAGCTCATCACCGGCCTGAATGGAGCGATCATCGTCACCACGCCCCAGGACGTAGCATTGCTTGACTCCCGCAAGGCGGTGAATATGTTCCTCATGATGGATGTGCCTGTGCTGGGCATAGTGGAGAACATGAGCGGCTTTGTCTGCCCCCACTGCAGTGAGAGGATAGAGGTGTTCAAGACGGGAGGCGGTGAGAGAGCGGCCAAAGAGCTGGGCGTTCCTTTCTTAGGAGCTATACCCCTGGACGTGGAGATTGGAAGACTGGGCGATTTGGGCCAGGCTTTTGCAGGAGGCAAGACTCCGGCTGCAAAGGCTTTCGATCGGATCGTAGAGGCCATTCTATTAGAGCTATCCAGAAGTGGCACTCGTTCCTCTGAGCAAAAGATTTAATTATATATTCGTATAAGCTCCTAATTGGGCGACAAGGGTTTTCCGTCCCAACAAGACCATTAAAGGCGCCGACACGGCTCGCAATCATGATTAAGTTCGCCTCTCGCCAGAGATGTGTCGGCCCGCCCTCCTTTATCTCAAAAAGCGATTTTTCTGGGTAAGAATTCCACCTGAATTCTCCTGAGGACAGTATCCCTGGATATCATTAGAACCATCCCTCCTCTGCAAAGCAGAATAAGAGCAATTATTCTCTGCCACTTAAATTACACTTCTCGTGAGGTGGCTGAAGAATGCGTTAATCTCCAATCTATCACTAAAAAAAGAAAATGGTGTGTAGGTAATCGGACCTACACAGCGGGCATGACCAGGGCCCTGTCGCCTGCGGCGCGGAACTCACGTGCTCCGCCCTTGCCGAAGCATCCGCGGATATCGGCGAAGTCGAAGACCAGAGCCGGGTTGGCGAAGGTTGCCTTGATCAGCGGGTTGCAGGCGAAGGCGTCCATGCGGCCGGCGTGAGCGGCGCTGGAGATGCCTGCATACTCGCCCTGGTGACCTACGTTCATGGCGTAGTTCGGGTAGTTGGCGCCCCTCAGCTCGACGGGGTTGCCCTCGTCGGACTGGTAGGAGAACACGTTGGTCGGACCGCACTGATCCTGCAGGTCGTATCCGAAGAAGCCCAAGCGTCCCCAGCCTTCCTTGTGCAGGAGCATGCTCAGGTACCAGCCTGCCAGACCGATCTGGGCGTGGCCGGAGCCGATGGCGCAGGTGATGCCGGATGCGGCTGCGAGCACCGATGCCCTCTGGGACCCGCCGAAGTGATCCTCAAGCAGGGTCGGGAAGGACTCGTACTGCTCCATACCGTAGGCGTTGGTCTCAGTGGCCAGCTCCTTGGCGACATCGATGGTCTTGGGGGCCTTGGCGAATCCGCCGTACTTGTCCACGGCATAATCGACGCCGTAGTAGCAGAAGTCGTCCAGGACGTCGTTGGTGTAGGCTGCAGTGGCGTACTGGGTGAATCCGACACCGCCGGACATGTAGCTTCCCAGCCAGATCTGGTCGTAGAGCATAGAGCCTGCGGCGACCACGTTCAGGGAGACCATCACTGGATCTGCGGGATTTGTCCTGGAGGTCTGGACCATGTCTGCCATGAATCCGAAGGAGAGACCGCCGGGATTGTTGGGGCCGCGGGCGCGGCGGGCGGGCAGCATCTCGGACATCTGCAGAACGGCAGCGTGCTTGGCAGCATAGGCCAGGTCAGCCACAGCGGCCTCACCGGCGCACATGTTATAGGCGTCGATGAAGGTCATACACAGCTGCATGGCGCTCCACCGGGAGGTGGTGCCGCCGTCGCAGGATCTTACTACGATGGTCGGGACGTGGATGGCCTGCCAGGTGGTCTTGCCGATAGCGGCCTTGATGGCCTCGGCCTGCTCAGCGGGGAAGAGCTTGTTGAGGTCGATCAAGTACTGGTCATCGATCTCATCGGCCAAGGCATCGTCGCCCGTGAAGACGCGCACGTTGCAATCATCCACGAGTCCGGGATGCGTCTCACACATGTGCTCCTGAACCACGGCTGCGCCGGGCATGGCATGGTTGAGGATCTCTAGGTAGTTGTTGATGGTCTCGGGTGTGACCTCTTTGCCCAGCCTCTTCTGCAGCACCTCGTGGGACATATCCAGGCCTACTATAATGGTCCTGCGGATGTCATCCCACATCTGCTGCATGGCGGGATTGTTGACGAAGTGCAGGTCGTCGCCCTCTACCACATACTCAGTTCCGGAGAGCTTGTATGGTACGAGCTGCCTCTGTCCCAGGGGTATTCCGCCGCAGTGGACATAGGGGTTGTAGCCGGTCATGCCACGCTTGCCCTCGAGCTTCTTGGCGTACTCCATGAACTCCCTCTTGCGGGCGTTCTGGTCGGGTCCAAGTCTCAAATATCCGGTCTTCGTGTCTTGGATATTATCTTCCTTAATCCCTTTAGACGCGAGTAGTTTCTGTTCAGTTGCGAATTTCTTGTTAAGAGCCTTTATGAATAGCTTCTTGGTGTGCTTGACTGCCATTTTTTATCACCCACCTTTACTCCGGCCTGTAACCCCACTTGGTGCGCAGCTCCCACATGTGGTGCAGAGCCTCAACGGCCTCGTCATACTTCCTGGCGCCGACCTTTCCATGCATGGAAACGCCGTCCACCCTGAAGATGGTAGTTCTCTTCTTGGCCTCAGCCTCGCTCATGGGCTTGCCCAGGTTGAGCTTCTTATCCAGGGGGATTCCCACCTGGTCCTTCACCTGGTAGACGTTTCCGTCCTTGCCCATCTCCGTTCTGGCCAGCATGTCGAACATCGTGCCGTTCTCTTGTAGCCTCAGGGAGTGGCCGTGCACTGTGCAGCCTTTCATTTGTGAGAGAGCTGGATCGAACATCTCACTGTCCATGATCTTCTTGGTGTAGGCCTCGATATCCCTCTCCCTGGCCTCGATGATCTGCCTTCCGGACAGGGTGCCTGGGTCGCAGCCCTTGCAGTTGATGGATCCATAATAGGATCTCCAGTAGGGGACGGATGGTCCGAAGTAGTACGAGTCTGAGAACTGCGAGTACCTCACACGGTCACCAGCGGCTGCGCCTGGTGTGGGGGTAACGAGCTGCCTTATGGGGCAGTCAGGCTCGCCCATCTCCTTGAGGGGTGGGTGAGTGCTGGCGTAATCGGCACCGGGGGCCCTGTGGCCCATGGTTGCCACTATATCCGCCTCGGGAATGTCTCTGAGCTTCTCGAGGTTGTTTCCGGACATGTGCTTCCTCCTGTTGATGCCAACAGAGGTGCTTCCGGGATAATATTGTGGTGTGTATGCCATATTTTATCTCTCCTCTTTGTCGTTAATAGTCACCTTTTCTTCAGACAATATGGCCAGTCTATCTTTCTTGGCCTTGGGATCGATCAGTCCCAGGATGCGCGTGTCCTCCACTTTGCCGAACTTGGCATAATCCGTCAAGGTCGGATGGGTATGGAAGAACTTGCCACGCCTTATCTGAAAGGAGAAGGGCAGCGCTCGCTCACACGCCGCCTTGAGCCCGTCGAAGTATTTTTCGCTCTCCAGCTCGAGCCTGATCCTCCCAACATTGACGCTAAGCTCGAAAGCCTGCCCGCCCACCTCTATGAGGAGATTTCTGTTCTCCTCGATAGGAGCACCTTTTCCGGGGCCATAGGGCACGGATCTAGGAAGATTGGGGCCGTGGATCATTATCCTGATGATGCCCCCATTCTCATAGATCTCATTTAGCAGGGATTGAGCTGTGGCTGGCATGAGATACCTGTTCGGGACAATTTCTACCTGGATCGATTCCGTGTCTGATTTAGTGACCATTTTTTCCGCCTATCTTACACAGCCTCCGCAACCGATACGATCGGCTCACGGAACTCCTTGATCTCACCGTATATGGCACCGACCAGTCCAGATGTCATCTCAGGCGTGAACATCTGGGTGCCAGCGTCTAATGCAACAGCCGCTGCCACGCAGGGGATAGCAAATCCTCTGGAGTGCCTGGTTACCACGTGGTTGCCGTTGAAGACTCCTGGTCCGCCGCCACCATAGATGGAGTGGCTGAAGAACGAGAAGCCGACGGCAGTTCCCATAACTCTGCCAAAGTCGCATCCGGGCAGAGCAGTCTCTTTCTCAATTATATCGTTGTAGTACAGCAGCGTCGAAGACACAGCCTGAGCACCCCTCAGGGAGCCGCAGTTGACCATCGTGGCAGCCAATACGCCAGCAGCGCAGTAGGCATTCCACTTGGATACATCATTGGCCTCGTACATGACGTAGCCAGAGGGCAGCTTCTTGCCGGCCTTGATGACTTTATCCTCAACGGCCTTAGCTACTGTGCTCTGCACGACTGTGCCGATGGTTCCGGTCTTTCCGTTGGCCTTGACGCATTCGTAGACCATGTTGTCGGCGTTCAGGCCCTGGTATGCCATGCCCAGGAGCTGGTGGCGCTCGAATATGCCCATGGCGTTGCCCATCTCGAACTCGCCGATCTGCTCGTAGATTGAAGCCAGAGCGGCGGCGTTCATGGCGTTCCTCTTGGTGATGGCGGCAAGGTGGTTGGCCATGACGTTCCTGAGAGCAAAGCCCAGACCCTCATCGTTCTGGGGGATGTTGAGAACAGATGCGACGTTTCCGCCGGACATGCCCACAGTCTGCGGGTACTCGCCCCAGACGGCGGCGTGGACCATTGGTGCATTCACGATGCCTACCTTGAACTGCCCGATGAGTGCCTCGACTGTGGCTGCGGCGGCTGCGGTCAATCCGACCACGAACTCAGAGGCCGCGTTGATCCTGGCAGTGGGAACCTGGACGAGCAGCTGCTTGCCTCCGCCGAGCACGCGCACGTTAGTGTCATCGCCCGGGGCAACCTGCAACAGTCCCTTTATCTTATCCGCGAGGGCGTTGGCATTGGCAACAACATCATAGTTCAGCTCGAGTCCCTTAATCTGTCTGCGGCCTCCTGCTACCTTTCCTGTCTTTAGGCCGCCTTCTATTCCGGCCAGATTGACGGCAACTGTTCGCTTTGTGAGAGAAATGAGCCTCTGCATGGCCGCGTTCTTGAGAGGGCTGACGGCACTCAGGTCGACGTCGCTCTTCAAAAGAACTCCGCGGTCGCTATATAGGTCTATCTTGTCAGACACGTTCTTTATCCTCCTTTACCTTTTTAGCAGCAAAAACTGCAACGACGGCAGATGCCGAAGCGATGATACGACAGCCTAAGCTAAAAAGTATCATATCCGGCACCTTCACAATTCGTTACAATCTTCTGCCGCTTTCTTAAATGTACCATAAGCTACTTAAAGTTTTTGCGTGGTATAATCATAACTATTTATATTATAATAATCAGTTCCCCGAAAGTTCATATAATAAAGATAATTTCTAAAATAAATTTTATTCTAATAGAGATCTATAATTATGCGATTCCATGCCATTCGACCTTCGACAATCCCTGGCTTTATGGCCATGACTATCCCCTGGCAGACCAACGCGATGATAGGTAGCGGTCTTTAAAATAGGAATTTATTATTTCAACTAATTGATAAATAGTTGTAACATTTACAAAAAAATGATTAAAGTTTATATCCGCTTATGAGGGGGTATGCCGTCCTTCCCAGGAGATGAAATGGTCTATTAAGAGCGATTTTTCGTAAGGGACCTCCTAATCTGAACAATTAAAATTATCGAATAATCGTGTTGAATGGGCGACCTTGGCAAATGGCATTGGGGAGGGTTTCGAGGTGTAGGCTTTCGCCCTCCTTAATACACCTTAAACCCAGAAGCGATTTTGCGAAAAACTTAAATCAACGGCAAGATTTGGCTGTGTGAAATGCATCTCATCATAGCAGAGAAGCACGATGCTGCCAAGAGGATTGCTCAGATCCTGGCCGGCACCAAGCCCCGCTCCCAGCGGGTGGCAGGCATTGAAGCCTTCCGTTTCGACGATAAGGTTGTCCTCGGCCTCAGCGGTCACATTGTGGGAGTGGACTATCCCCCAGGATATAACAACTGGCAGAAGGTGGAATGCAAGGATCTGATCCGGGCGGAGATCGTGGTTCGTCCCATACAGGAGAAGATAATTGCCGCCTTGCAGAGCCTGGGGAAGGAGGCCGAACGCATCACCATTGCCACGGACTACGACCGGGAGGGCGAGCTCATCGGCGTGGAGGCCCTGAAGATCGCAAAGGAGGCCAACCCTGGCCTGATGGCCGACCGTGTCAGATACAGCGCCATAACCAAGGAAGAGATCCTGAAGGCATTCCAGCGTTCTGGAAAGGTGGACTTTGACCTGGCGGCCTCAGGTGAGGCCAGGCAGATCATCGATCTCGTCTGGGGAGCGGCTCTGACCAGGTACATCTCTCTCACCTCCGGCCGGCTGGGCAAGGAGTTTCTGTCCGTTGGTCGCGTCCAATCCCCCACCCTGGCGCTCATCGTCGATCGGGAGCGAGAGATTCAGTCCTTCCAGGCACAGCCTTACTGGGAGATCTACGCCGATCTGGAGAAAGAGCTTCGCGTACAGCATGCCAAGGGCCGCATCTGGGATAAAGCCGAGGTGGACAGGATAATCGCAAGGCTCGGGCCGGAAGGCATTGTAAGGTCCATCGAGAAGAAGACCAGGATCGAGAAGCCGCCGGCTCCTTTTGATACTACCGGCTTCATCGCCGCGGCCAGCGGATTGGGCTTCTCTGCGGCCAATGCCATGCGTATAGCAGAATGGCTCTACATCAACGGCTTCATCTCCTATCCCCGGACGGACAACACCGTTTATCCGCCCTCCATCGACCTTCGGGCTCTCACCTCGCTCTTTACCAGAGGCGCCTTTGCAAAAGAGGCCGAAAGACTGCTCCAGGGAAGATTGGTGCCCACCCGCGGCAGAAGGTCGACGACCGATCACCCGCCCATCTACCCAACGGCACCCGCGGAGCAGAGCGAGCTGAAGGACGAGCAGTGGCGGATTTACGAGCTGGTAGTCCGCCGCTTCTTCGCCACCCTGGCAGAGCAGTGCGTCTGGGAGACCACCAGCATCAAGGTGGACATAGGCCCTGAGCCCTTCCGGGCCAGCGGAGCGCGGCTCATCGAGCCGGGCTGGAGATACTACTATCCCTACAGCAAGGCTGAGGAGCATCTCTTGCCCGAGCTGAAAGAGGGTGAGCGCCTTAAGGTCTTGGGCCAGGTCGTGGAGGCCAAGGAGACGCAGCCACCGGCCCGCTACGGTCAGGGCAAGCTCATCAAGCTCATGGACGAGCTGGGCCTGGGCACGAAGTCCACCAGGCATGATATCATCAGCAAATTGTATGCCCGCGCCTATGTACAGGGCAATCCCATGCGGCCCACCAACACCGCTTACGCTGTGGTTGATACGCTGCAAAAGTATGCCCCCACCATCACCAAGCCCGAGATGACACAGACTCTGGAAAGGGACATGACCAGGATCTCAGAGCGCAAGATAAAGGAGGACGAGGTCATCGAGGAGTCAAGGGTGATGCTCTCTTCCGTCTTCAACGAGCTGACGGAGAACCAGATCCGCATTGGCCAGTCCCTCAAGGACGGCCTGCGCACAGACAAGATCGTGGGAACCTGCGAGAAGTGCGGCTCAGAGCTATTAATACGGCGCGGCCATCGGGGATCGCGGTTCATCGGCTGCTCCGGCTATCCTGAGTGCCGGTTCACCCTGCCGCTGCCCAGGTTCGGGACGGTGGTGGTGACGGATAAGATCTGCGACAAGCACGGCATGAATCATATCAGGATAATCAACAAGGGTAAGAGGCCCTGGGATCTGGGCTGTCCTCATTGCAACTTCCTGGAGTGGCAGGCGAAGAAAGCTGAGGCCAAGCCCGAGCCGGATAAGAAGACGGAGGACAAGGCAAAGAAGAAGGGGCTGAGTAACGTTCCAGGAATAGGGCCGAAGACCCTGGAGAAGCTGGCCTCGGCAGGCATCAAGACAACGCATGACCTGGTCAAGGCGGAGGCCAGGAGCCTGGCTGAGAAGACGGGCTTAAGCCAGAAGAAGATAATGGCCTGGCAGAGCGCTGCCAGGGCCTGAAGCACTTTTGCCTGGTGAAGAATTTTATTCAAAGGCCAGCGGTTGCCAGCATGGGCCTGGCCGGATTTGAACCGGCGGCCACTCGGTTATGAGCCGAGCGCTCTAACCGGACTAAGCTACAGGCCCAAACGCAATGCGCCGCCAACAGGGCTCGAACCTGTGACATTCTGGTTGCTGCTCGATTAATTAACAGCCAGACACTCTACCAACTGAGTTATGGCGGCTCGACACCCTCCCTAGATGCACAATGATTTAAGCCTTTTGATGTGAAGATAGTCTCATGCGCGTCCTGAAGAAGAACCTGCGCGGCGATGAAGGGGAGATAACCCTGCTTCCGGAGTCCCTGGACGATCTATGGCATCTGCAGCATCTCCTGGAACGCGGCGATCTCGTGTTTGCCCAAACGCACCGGAAGGTGGCGGCCATAGCGGATAAAGCGCGGCCCGAGAAGATGGAGAGGCGGGCGGTGCGCCTGGGCATCCGTGTTGAGGATATCGAGTTTCACATCTACTCCAACTGGCTGCGGCTGCACGGGCAGATCAAGTCCGGCATCGACGTGGCCTCCTATCACACCCTGAACATTGAGGTGGGAACGGATCTCTCCATAATAAAGCATCATTGGCGGCCGGATCAGCTGCAGCGAATTGATGAGGCCGTGGCCGAGTCGCAGCGTCCGAAAGTGGTTTTGGCACTGGTGGAGGAGGGCGAGGCTACCATCGGCGTCTTGCGCCAGTTCGGAGTGCAGATGGCAGCGGAGCTTCGAACTGGCAGCGGCAAAGGCGGGGGCGAGGATCTCCGGGCCGTATTTTTCCGGGACGTGGCGGAGGCCGTGAACCAGGCTGCTGGCGAAGGAGCACAGGTTATTCTGGCCGGGCCCGGTTTCGCCAAGGAGAATCTGAAGAGGCTGATCGACTCCAGCTATCCGGAGCTGGCCGAGCGTATCACCATGGACGATGCCTCCTCCATCGGACGCTCCGGCTTCCAGGAGGTTTTGCGCCGGGGAGCGGTCAAGAGCGCTCTGGAGTCCAGCCGCATCGCTTTGGAGGCGAGGCTCATCGAGGACCTGTTTTGCGAGATCGCCACCAACGGACGGGCTGCTTATGGTTTAAAAGAGGTGGAGACTGCCGTGAACTACGGCGCAGTCGAGCACCTCCTGGTCCTGGATGAGCTGGTGCGGAGCCGAAAGGTTGACGAGATCATGCGCGCTGCTGCCAGCGGCCGGGGAAAGGTGGTGATCTTCAGCTCCGAGTTCGAGCCTGGAGAGCGGCTTCGCTCTTTGGGCGGCCTGGCTGCGCTCCTCAGATTCAAGATAGCCCGAAATCCATAGATTCTTATCGTTTTGGGCTACAACGACGATCTGCAATGACGGGTTGCGATAAATGCCAGAGCCGTGCTATCATCCACCAGAGGTACTCGGGCATGCATCTTTGCCAGGCTCACTTCGACCAGGACGTGCACCGCAAGGTCCGAGAGAGCCTGCGCAAGACGAGCCTATTTCGTGGCAGTGCGCGCGTGGCCGTCGGCCTCAGCGGTGGAAAGGACAGCGCAACCCTGCTTTATGTCCTGAAGAACCTGTTTAGCTGCCGGAGGGATATCGAGCTTCTGGCCGTCATCATCGATGAGGGACGGGAAGGCCGGGCCGCCCTGGAGCGCGCCCGAGCGCTCGCGGAGAGGCTGGCGGTTCCTTATCTCGTCAAAAGCCTCCCCGAGGCATCCCTGAAGAAGGACCTTCTGGAGGAAGGGGCGCAGGAGATGGGTGCGGACATCCTCGCCACGGGCCACAACCTGGATGATGAGGCGCTGGATATCTTCATAAGCTACCTGCAAGGAGATGTGGAAGGCCTATTCCGTCTGGGGAGGTGCGGGGGCCAGGTTCCCTGGATAAAGCCCCTGCGGCGCATCCCTGAGCGGGAGATCAGGCTTTACGCCATCGCACACGGCCTTTGCTCTCTCGATTCCCTTTCCCGGGCAGAGGATCTGCAGAGGAAGGCCAAGAGGTGTCTTGACGGCTTTGATTCCCGGCATCCGGGAACGAAGTACTCACTGCTGCGCAGTCTGGAGCGCGTCCTGGCGCTGCAAGAGGCAGGCTGTAAGAGGTCGCTGCCTGGAGGGGCAAAGCCTTTAAGTGCAGATGTAAAATAAAAGGGGACAGCGCCTCGGTAGCTCAGCTGGTCCAGAGCGATTGACTTGTAATCAATAGGCCGCGTGTTCGAATCACGCCCGGGGCTTCTTTGAGGGAGGGGAAGGACTGATGATGAGCAAGGGCGAAAGGGTCTTCTGGATGATGATGCTTATCGTAATGCTGACGGCAATGCAGATCCTGCCCCCCGGGCTGGCCCTGCCCTCTGCGTTCGAGAAGGGGGGTTCAGCCAACGGCCGAGAGGAGCTGGAGAGCATGCTCTCCGGCGAGCACAGAGGCTCGGGATACTCTGATGTAGATGATGCTTACAGTGCACCTTCCCTGGCCCTGATCAGACCAGAATACGACAATCCTTATAAAAATGCCTTTAGAAATGACACAATCTTTAGTGGTTTTGTGAGAGAGTTCAATGACAACTCGGCCTCTCAAAACAACCGAACCTGGACCGATATCCTCCTCAATGCCTCATCCTTGCTGGACTTGAACTCCACGAGCAATGCGAGTATGGAAGCCGTCTCCTCAAGCCAGTCTTGATTTATCCGTAATACCCTGCAGCTTGCTATGCGGATGCGCCGCCGCCGTTTCACTCATCACGTGTCGATGTCTCTCCCAGTCTCGCGTTCTCCGGGCGCGTAGCCCCAGGTGGTGCTTCCATTGATGTGCGATTTCATCGCGGCGGTTTGGCTGGCTGAATCATCTTTAGTCCATTCTCTTCAAATAGCCAGGTGCTTGAGGATGCCGATGTAAGCCCCCATACGACTTGCAGGATGGATAGTATTCAGTGCCCAACTGAATTTTACCGGCTGTGTCCTCTCCGGCAACACTTGCGATGAATGCCAGGCAGAGGTCTATGCCTGCAGAAACGCCTGCAGAGGTCCATATATTTCCATCTCGTACAATTCGATCCTCGGCCACTTCTACATCGCCCTGTTTTCTCAAGGACTGTAAAGAAGCCCAGTGGGTAGTAGCCCTTCGATTTGAAAGCAGCCCAGCGCGTTTAAGAATGAAGGTGCCTGTGCAAACAGAAAGAACTGCTTGGCAATGCTCGGCCTGGTCGGAGACAAATTGGATCAGAGTTTTGTTATCGACCTCTTTGCGTGTGCCTTCGCCACCCGGCACCAGGAGATAGTCCAACCTTGGGCAAGCTGCAAAGGTTACATGGGGATTAAGAGACATCCCCTTGGCACAAATCACTGGTTCAGGCTTCTGGGCAACCATGAGGCAGTTCTCTGGTCCATGAGCATATTTGCTCCAGAATGATATCATCTCCCACGGGCCGACAAGAGCCAGCTCCTCCAATCCCGGAAAAATCAAAAATCCAAATATCATGTTGCCTACTCCATGACTGGTATTAAAGACGCATGGGCTTATCAAGGCAAAGTATTTTTGGGCCAAGCCAGAAGATTCTAGTCATTGGCTTGCATCTCATTGAATCCTGACCTACACTCTTTGTAGGCAATGGAGACCAAGAATTCAGGCATGCGTCATTGATTTTTGCTTATGACGCTTGGTTCCTATTATCACAAGGAATAGCTAGGCCGGTGGCGTCTTCATACTAACGAAGTTTTCGTCCCAAAAAGTTCTTCTTTTAGGAAGTATACTTAATCATTTTTAATGATAAATTCTCGATGGAGGTGAAAGGCATGTGTTCAGGGCCGGGTTCTAGCCTAATTAACGTTGGCGATGAAGAGACAATTCTCGCAAAGGACTACAAATGCCTCGATTGCGGCAGTATCTTCAAAGGATTAGGAGTCCTACCTGTGTGCCCGCAATGCAAATCCAAGAAGGTCAAGCGTGCAAATAGAGGCTAATGTGTCTATTCATCGTTCTATGAATCATAGCAAAAATGCTCTTTAAACGGAGGTGAAGGGGTCATGTGCGCAGTTGGAGGACCGCACGATATCGGAGATCCAGAATCGTTCTTTCCAAGCGATTATGAATGCGGCGATTGTGGACATAAGTTCAAAGGTATAGGAGTCGGCCCGAAATGCCAATCTGAGAATGTCAGCCGCGCCTAATGATAACGCAAATACTTTTTCCTGTAGATATTGTAGAAATGAAGGTTCAAAAGATAAGAGAACGCCTACTCGCGATCAGTAAGGGATGGGACTTGACCAGCCCGGCATTTATGGTGAATGCAAAGATTGGCGCTTTTAAAAACTGTGTGAGGGATATTCTACTGTTGCGCTTTAAATAATTCCCCTCGTTACTGAGTAAAATAGGGATAACTCTCCGATTCAGGCCCTTCTCATCCTTTTAACATCCAACCTGGTCTTGCATCTGGGGCATGCCTTAGGCTTGGTTACCCGTGTTTCCCATCCATAATTGCATTTTGGACATTTCATCTGTTTCATATTAATACAGTTGTAATAAGAGTATTAATAACTTTCCATTGCTATGAATATCCCTACTATTCTCACGAGCGAAAAACCTATAATTAAATATAAGCGGTAAATACAGAATTTTATGAACGAGATTTTGGAGATCCTTTCTGAAAACGCCAAGGCGACACCCTCCGAGATCGCGGCGCTGCTGGGCAGGCCGGAGGCGGATGTGGCCAGAGAGATTCGAGAGCTCGAGGACGCTGGCGTCATAAGAAAGTATGTCACCCTGATAAACTGGGAGAAGCTCGACCAGAGCTTTGTCTTCGCCGTTTTGGAGCTGAAGGTGGCCCTGCAGCGTAAGACGGGCTATGACGCCGTGGCGGAGAGAATCGCCAGATTCTCGGAGGTGGAGTCGGTGCGGCTGATCTCCGGAGACCATGATCTCTCCATTACCGTGAAGGGCAAGTCCATGAAGGACATCGCCTACTTCGTGGCGGAGAGGATCGCGCCCCTGGAAGGAGTTCAATCTACCTGCACGCACTTCATCTTGAAGAGCTACAAGGAGCACGGCGTCATCCTGATCGACAAGCCCAAGCCCACGAGGCTGGTGGTAACTCCATGAAGCAGAGCCTCAAGAATCTGCCCGCCTGGAATGCCGATGCCCATCTGAACAAGACGGTCAAGGCCATGCCGCCCTCGGGGATACGCAAGTTCTTCGACTTGGTAAGTGAGATGGAAGGGGCCATCTCCCTGGGGGTTGGCGAGCCGGATTTCGTTACGCCCTGGCATGTGCGCGAGGCCTGCATCTACTCACTGGAGTCCGGCAACACCCACTACACCTCCAACAAGGGGATGCCGGAGCTGCGGGAGTCCATCTGCGATCAGGTGCATAAGGATTTGAAGCTGGACTATGACCCTGGCGAGGAGATTCTGATCACTACGGGAGTGAGCGAGGCGGTGGACCTGGCCTTCCGGGCCACGCTCAATCCAGGGGATGAAGCCGTGGTGCCCGAGCCCTGCTACGTGGCTTACACTCCGGACATCATCCTGGCGGGCGGGGTGCCCAGGACGGTTCCGACCAAGCTTGCGGATGAGTTCCGGGTGCAGCCGGAGGAGATCGCCTCTGCCATAACCGACAAGACCAGGGCCATGCTGCTCAGCTATCCCAACAATCCTACGGGAGCGATCATGACCCGCGCTGATCTGGAGGATCTGGCGGATGTGGTGGTGGAGAGTGATCTCTTGGTGATCTCCGATGAGGTCTATGCCAAATTGAGCTACTCGGGCAGCCATGCCAGCTTCGCCCAGCTGGAGGGCATGAAAGAAAGAACGCTGGTCCTGAATGGCCTCTCCAAGTCGCATGCCATGACTGGATGGCGCATCGGCTACGCTCTGGGAGATCCGGCCCTGGTGGGGGCCATGACCAAAGTGCATCAGTACACCATGCTCTGCGCGCCCACCATGGCGCAGGTGGCGGCGCTGGAGGCTATACAAAAGGGCGATGAGGAGATGCTGCACATGAGGCACGAGTACGATCTACGGCGGCGAATGTTCGTCTCGGGCCTGAACCGCATCGGCATGAACTGCTTTGAGCCCAGGGGAGCATTCTATGCCTTCCCTTCCGTTCAGGGCACCGGCCTAAGCTCGGAGGAGTTCGCAGAGCGCCTGCTCAAAGAGCAAAAGGTGGCGGTGGTGCCTGGCAACGTCTTTGGGCCAAGCGGAGAGGGCTTCCTGCGCTGCAGCTACGCCACCTCGCGAGAAGAGCTGATCGAGGCTCTGGACAGGATGGAGATCTTCCTTGGCGGCCTGTGAAAAGTGAAAAGATGCTCAAAGCCAATCTCGAAAGCGAGCAGACGGACCGGCTGGTGCGCGGCCTGGCCGCCCTCGGGCTCTCGCCCAACGCCTGGACGCTGCTCTCGCTCCTTCCGGCCATGGCAGGATTGGTCGAGCTGTCATTGCATCAGCTGGCCGCAGGGCTGCTGCTCTTCATCCTCTCCGGCTTCATCGACATGGTGGACGGTGCGGTGGCGCGGGCCACGGGCCAGGCCACGGCCAGGGGCGCTTTCATCGACGGGGTGGTGGACAGGTATGTGGAGCTGATGCTTTACCTGGGGCTTTTATTTTATCTTGGGCCTGGGAACTTTTTGGGCCTTGCGAAGGATGCCTGGTTCATGCTGCTCATCTTCGGGGCGCTGATGACCAGCTTCGTTCGCGCCTACGCGGACCACCGGGGAGTGGTGAAGGACCCGCAGGATCAAAAGAGGATGGGCGGGCTGCTGGAGCGGGGAGAGAGGCTGCTGCTGCTTTACGCGGGCATGGCCGCAGGCCTGGCAAACCCGGAATGGCTGATGGCGGCGGTGGCAATAACCGCAGTGCTGGCCAATGCCACGGCGCTGCAGAGGATCATTTTCGCGGTGAGAAGGTAGCAGACTTGAGCATTATCACAGTTTGTTGGTCTACCTCGCGCTAAAGAAGTTTCTTGATGGCATCCGTGATGGACCAAACCTCGATGATGCCTTCCTCCTTTATGCGGTTGAAATGGGCGTCGTTGGAAATCAGGATTGCTCCTGTGTGCAAGCAGGTTGGTGTCAATCAAGAACCTTGTACTTCTGTCTGGCAAGCCTGTTGGCCTCTTCCTCGATCTCGGCTTCTAGCTGATCTAAGTCCACATTTTTGGCCTTTTCTATAATGTCCTCGATCATGGCACGCAGATCCACCTTCTTGAGAACAAGGGCATCCGGCCCAAGCTCATCCACGATGAACTCATCTCCAGGGCTGATGTCCAGCTTGCTGCGAAGCTCGCTTGGGAGAACCACCCTGCCTTTATCATCGACCTTGGTAAAGGGCATATTTTCACTTCATCCCACATGTGGGATTAATTCTTATTAAGGTTTTGGCTCAGGTTGGCAGCAACATCTCGATACTTTTATCATTTCTGCCGTCAGGGTTGGTGGGCAAGATGTCCCAGGAGACGCGACCGTTTCGCAACAGCAACCTATTCTCTAACCACTATCTGGAGAAGCTGGTGCAAGAGAGCCCGGAGTGGCGGGAAGCGGAAGGCCTGAGGGAAGCCTTCACTGCCATCAAGGAGCAATACGAGCGCAAGGCGCGCGTCCTGGAGAACTACAACGAATCACAGCTTGAAGAGAGCTTCATCCGGCCTGTGCTGCGCATCTTAGGCCATCATTTCGGGGTGCAGGGCGCAGTCTATGGAAAGGGCAAGAGGCCGGATTATGCATTATTCCCAGATGCGGAGAGTCTGAACGAAGCCGAGGCCAGGCCGGAGGAGGACTACTACCGGCGCGCCATTGCCGTGGGCGACGCCAAGGCCTGGAAGGTCTCGCTGGACAAGCAAAGGGGCCGGGGCAGCATCGAGATGCAGAACCCCAGCTTTCAGATCGACTCCTACCTGCGGGACACTCCGCCCAAGTGGGCCATCCTGACCAATGGTCGTTTCTGGCGGATCTACCACGAGACGACGAGCTACAAGCTGGACAGCTACTACGAGGTGGACCTGACGGTGCTGCTGCGAGAAGGCGATCTGGAGGCCTTCAAGTATTTCTTTCTCTTCTTTGGCATAGCGGCCTTCCCGCGGGCGGTGGACGGCGACTCATTCCTGGATCGCGTCCGGGAGGGGAGCGTCTCCTTCGCCCAGGAGATTCAGGAGGATCTGCAGAAGAACGTCTACCGGGCCATGAAGATCCTGGCGGAGGGCTTTTTGGCGGAGCCGGGCAACGGGCTTGATGCGGGGGCCGTTCGGGAGGTGCAGGAGAATGCCCTGCGCCTGCTCTATCGATTACTATTCATATTCTACGCCGAAAGTCGCAGCCTCCTGGACACGGACAACAAATACTACTACGAGCTGAGCTTGCAGCGGCTGAAGGCCGAGATCGCGGCAAGGCTTGACCGGGATGAGCCGCTTTTGTCCATTCGCTATGCCTACTGGGAGAGCTGCAAGAATCTCTTCAGCCTGATAAACGACGGCAGTGAGTCGCGCGGAATTTCCAAGAGCGAGTTTTACATTCCCGCTTACAACGGCGGCCTCTTCAATCCAGAGAAGAACGCCTTTCTGGAAGAAAAGCGCATCGGCGACTCCTTTATGGCCAGGGCCATCGATCTTTTGGCCCGCTCGGCAAGCGACGGTTTCGTGGACTACTCAAGTCTTGAGATCCGCCACCTGGGATCGATCTACGAGGGCCTGCTGGAGTATCGCCTGAAGGTCGCAGAGCAGGAGATGGTCGCGGTCAAGGAGAAGGGCAAGGAGCTGTGGCTGCCCGCGGGCGAGGCCGGAATGCGAAAGGTGCTCGACCGGGCGGCAGCGGGCGAGCTGTACCTGGCCACGGACAAGGGCGAGCGCAAGGCGACGGGCTCCTACTACACTCCGGACTACATCGTGAAGTACATCGTCAAGAACACCATCGAGCCGGTGATCGAGAAGAAGAAGCAGGAGTGGCTGGGCACCGGCAGGCCCTTTGCCGACTACATCCTCTCCATCAAGGTGCTGGACCCGGCCATGGGCAGCGGCCATTTCCTGGTGGAGGCCACGGACCAGCTGGCCCGCTGGCTGGTGCAGGCCTGGGAGACGGCGCGGCCCGAGGATGAAGACTCAAAGGACGTGGCGGAGCAGGATGTGCACTGGGCGCGCCGGGAGGTGGTGCGTAGCTGCATCTTTGGCGTGGATTTGAATCCGATGGCCGTGGAGCTGGCCAAGCTCTCCTTGTGGCTGACGACGGTGGCCTCCAACAAGCCCTTGAGCTTTTTGGACCACCACCTGCGATGCGGCAACAGCCTCATCGGCGCGGAGCTGGGGAAGCTCACCGTCCTGCCCGGCAGGGAGACGGAGCAGCCGCCGCTCTGGAAGTTCGTGCTCAAGCAGCACACCGACAGCCTGCTCAGCAAGTACAGCCTGATGGCGGCGCTGCCCGATGACAGCCTGAGAATGGTGAAGTGGAAGGAGGAGCAGTTCCGGCAGATTCAGGAATCGGAGCTCTCCCGCCGACTGCAGGAGCTGGCCAATGTATGGCTGTCCACCTTCTTCGGCAACAAAGTGAGCGATGATGATTACTACGAGCTGCAAAACCACCTCAGCCCGGAGAAGTTCCCGGATTGGGGCGGCCTGCGGGAGCGGGAGTGGTTTTCGCGGGCGCAGGCATTGGCGCAGGAGAAGCGGTTCTTCCACTGGGAGCTGGAGTTTCCGGAGGCATTCAACGGAGAGGGCAGAGGATTTGATGTGGTGGTGGGGAATCCGCCGTACGTGAGGCAGGAGCGATTGAGCGATGACAAGCGATATTTTGAGAACGAGTTCAAAGTCTATCACAGCATTGCAGATCTTTATGTTTACTTTGTTGAGCGTGGGGTTTCACTGCTTAACTTAGGTGGAATCTTTTCTTACATTGTGGCAAACAAATGGACGCGTGCCAACTACGGCGAGCCCCTGAGAAGATGGATGAAAGAACGGTGCATCGAGGAGATCATAGACTTCGGAGATTTGCCGGTCTTTCCTGAAGCTACTACCTATCCATGCGTCTTGCGGATTTCGAGTGGTGCCGCAAAATCCAGCTTTTACGCAACCGTAGTCGGAACACTGACGTTCAAAAGCTTGGATGTTTATGTTGCTGAGCATAAATACACTGTCGACAAATCCAAACTTATGGATTCAGGATGGGCTCTTGTAAATGAATCGATCCAAACGCTTTTGGAAAAGCTTCGCAAATATGGGACTACCTTGGGTGAGTATGTTAATGGAAAAATAAATTATGGAATCAAGACAGGGTTAAACGATGCCTTTGTAATTGATAATGTCACTCGCATTAAGCTGATTGCAGAGGGTCCATCGAATTCGGAACTTATAAAATCATTTTTAGTCGGTCGGGATATCAAACGTTTTGAGCCTCCTGAAAGCGATCAATATTTGATTCTGATTCCGGATGGCTGGACGCGGGCTCATCTATCTGGTACGACTGATGCTTGGACTTGGTTCCAGGAAAATTATCATTCGATAGCTGTTCATCTATCTAGATTTTCAGAAGCTGCTCAAAAGCGCTACGACAAAGGAGAATTTTGGTGGGAGCTTCGACCTTGCGATTACTACAATGATTTTGAGAAGCCTAAAATTATCTTTCCGGATATTTCCCTTCAAGGAAATTTCACTTTTGATGCCGAAGCAAAATATTATTCTGCGAATACTACTTATATTATTATTTCTGAAGATAGATATTTTCTTAGCCTTTTGGATTCTGCACTTCTAACATTTTATTACAAAAATTTGTTATCAACATATCGTGGAGGATATCTGCGGTTTTTTACTCAATATTTAGTCCAGCTTCCCATCCGCCGCATCTCCTTCACCACCCCCGCGCCCGAGCGCGCCCGCCTGGGGGCGGAGCTGCAGGAGCTTTACCGGGCCGGGAAGTTCGATGAGATCCTGGCCAGCGTGGAGACCTGCCTGCCCAAGGACGCCCAAAGCAATTTCATTCCCGAGCAGGAGAGGTCGGACGTCGTGCACGATCTGCTGGCCTTCCTGGCGGAGAGGATGCTGGAGATGAATAAAGAGAAGCAGCAGGAGATTAAGGGCTTCCTGGGCTGGCTGGAGGGCGAGATCGGGGCCAAGATCGAGGACCTCTCACCCAAGACTAAGCTGCAGAGCTACTACGATTATGATTACGACGAGTTCCATGCTGCCCTGAAGAAGAACAAGAAGCGGCTCTCCATCAATCCCTCCAGCCGGGAAAAGTCCGAGCTGCTGAAAGATGAGTTCGGGAAATCTGTGGCCAAGCTTAGTGCTTAGAAGGAAATAAAATGCTCATTATTTAATGAGATGCATTTAAATATATTGGCGCTAGATAACGGTTCAATATACGTTGCGAACGCTAATTTAAGCAAATTATTTTCCGTCAGGCCCTTAGTCCCCTGCGGGAGAGGATCGAGCGGGCGGACCGGCTGATCGATGGCGTAGTGTATCGGCTGTACGGGCTGACGGAGGAGGAGATCGGGATTATCGAGAGAGCAGATAGCAATCCATAAAGGTTTCCAATTACTTTCGCCCTATCCTACACCTATTTATAGTCTTACGAGAAAATTGATATAATAGGACAGACAAAATATATCTTATGAAGGGGGATATTGTAAGAATACAAAATAGTGAGGAGCTACTAAAGAGGCTTCGTACGGAAACAGATGAGCGTGT
>Ga0315280_10003171_pt1 | contig 25598 bp, 27 predicted proteins | sample YL17G06_40_MG_FD_203697 | JGI IMG/M metagenome (GOLD analysis project Ga0315280, IMG submission 203697) | Sediment microbial communities from Yellowstone Lake, YNP, Wyoming, USA - YL17G06_40 | ecosystem: Environmental > Aquatic > Freshwater > Lake > Sediment | place: USA: Wyoming | collected...
TGCAGGAGCCAATGACATGTGGCAAACTTCAGGAATTGTATATTTGTGACGGGGTCTTATAGTTTAGGCTTCTGTGTGGTTTGTTGTTGTAGTATTTTCTGAATTGTTCTATGTTGTTGAATTTTGGGTAGTAGGCTGCGAATGTTTGGAAGAACCTTTCTATCTTTCCTTGTGTGGTTGGTTTTCCAGTGGAACCCATGATATGCTCTATTCCATGTTTGATGCAGAAGTTTGTGAATCTGCTGTCTCCGTCGTTGCTCCAGTATTGGGTTCCATGGTCCGTTAGGATTTGCTGTGGGGTTCTACCGTTGGATAGGGCTTCCTCCAGCGTTTCTAGGACGTTGTCTGTTGTGGCTTCTCTGCGTAGAGAAGCGGCTGATAGATATCTTGAGCAGTCATCTAGATAGGCGATTAGGTAGCGTTCTCCATAGTATTTGATATCTGTCTGCCATAGGCTGTCCGGATGCTCTCTAGCGAATCGTATGTATGTTCTCCGCTTCCTAGGCTTGTACGGCTTTGTGATCAACCCATTCCTCTTCAGGATGGTGTAGATGCTTCCATGGCTGATTTGGATGCCTTCCGATTTCAAGTGGGCTTCGATGGCTTCACTGCACCATCCCTCTCGCATTCTAACCTCGATCACTTTAGCGATAGTTTCCCGGGGTACCCTATGGATGGTGTGAGGTGTCCTTGAAGCGTTGACCAACCCTCCCCATCCTTTCGCTTGGAAGCGGCTCCACCATCGGTATATGCTTCTCAAAGGCACTTGAGCATGTCCAGACGCTTTCACTACAGGCCAGCCTTCAAGCAATCGCCTAACACACCATCTCCGCAACTTCACTATGTCTCTCGGCTTATCCATCTCCCATCTCACTCTGGCTTCTCAACCTACACCAGAGTTTGCCATATGTGTTTGGCTTCTGCAGTTAAAATTCTCAGTTTGACTAAACTTTCTTTCGGATTTGAAGATACTTGGCCTTCATCTTGGCGTCTGGCTTCCTCAGACCCTTTCTCAGGAAGGCCCAACACATATTCGGCGTGCTATGAGCTGCTCCAACGTTTCCTCTCCTGTCTAGGGTTATTATTCCAATTGGCAAACCGATTCTCCTATTCTCGAGTTTAACCACTTGTTCCGCCGCTTTCTGAGCGACAGCTCCTTCTGACATAAGGTCACAAGCAGTCTTTGCGAGGACCAATCTTATCGCTCCTTCACCAACTCCTGTCGCTGAAGCAGCGCCACATTCATTGTCAGCGTATGTTCCGCATCCGATCAAAGGTGTGTCGCCTATTCTCCCCGGAAATTTCAAAGCGGTTCCACCAGTTGAAGTGGCTGCGGCAACATTCCCATTCTTGTCTATCGCTATAGCTCCTACTGTTCCAACCCCGATTTCGGGATGTTTTCGAAGAAGTTTCAGTGTCCTTGGCAAGTTTTTCGTCTTTCCAGAAAGTAGCCGACTCCTAAGCTTCTTCCAATCTTCAAGTCTGGCTCCGCTTACAGGATTTGCTCTTCGCAGTGCGTAGAGCTCGCCCAGCCTCTCAGCTCCTATGCCTGCCAAGAAGACATGGTCGGTCTCTTCCATTACAAGTCTCGCTAGACTCACTGGGTTCTTGAAAGACTTGACGAGGGCCACTGCGCCTGCGCCCAATGTTCTTCCATCCATGATGGATGCATCCATTTCCGCTTCACCTTTCAAGTTCAAGTTTGATCCGACTCCAGCATTGAATACCGGGCTGTCTTCCATCGAAATCGTTGCTTCTTCAACAGCTTTCAAAGCAGTTCCATCCTTCGCCAAGACGGAGTAACCTCTCATCGCAGCTTCTTCTACTCCGTCCAACGCCAGCCTATGCTTTCTCGACGGCCAGAAGCCAGCTCCACCATGAATAGCGATCACTGCACGCAATTCTAATCTCCTATCAGAACGTTAGCTAGTTTCCCGCGAATCGTGTTTAAAACATTTGTTGGGTCAGCTACTGTACTTGTAGATTAGCTAGGACTTTCGGTAGTCTGCTCAGACTCCGCAGCGTCACGTCAGCCTGCAACGTCTTCCTGTTGTGTCGTCTTCTATCAACAAGGACGGTCTTCATTCCGAGGGATTTCGCGCCGATTATGTCATGTTTGACAGAATCTCCAACAAACGCAGTATCTTCAACTCTTGCACTCAATTCTCTCAATGCGTAATGGAAGATCCCTGGATAGGGCTTCCTAACGCCCAATTCAGCTGATGTAGCGACAACGTTGAAATAGCCTCGCAGTTTCAGTTGAGACAAGACGCGGTTTGGGACCTCGCTGGATGAAGTGTTGGTCACGATGCCGAGTCGATATTTCGATTTCAGAAGGCATCCTAAAACGTTCGGTACTTCCGGAAAACATACAACGCCAGAGGATCTTGCTTCAACGAATATGTCTATAGCACGCCTGAGCAGTCTCTCGTCGATTCTGCGGGAAGAGATATGAGATAGCAGATTGTCCAGCCAGCATCTCATTGGAATTTCGACAAGGAAGCTGTCTCTCAGCTCGTCGAGTCTTCTATAGTTTTTGAGGAAAAGAGAAATCGAAGATTCTCTGTCCATTCTATAGCCGCTACGATTTGCGAACGTGACAAGTCTGTCCAAAGCGACCATGTCGACAGCTCTGCCTTCTACCTCCCGAGTGACGAGAGTCTCACCCAAATCAAATAGGACACACTTGAGAGCCAAGTTTCATCAGTCCCCAATCCAATGAGTTTTTCGCCCGACCTTTGTTGAGGCTTGACGCCGCTACTTCACGACTCCTTGAACGCAGACCGAACCTGTTGACCTATACTCCTTCTCTACGTCCTTCTCAAGAGTTTCAGACTGGTGAGATTTCAATATATCTTTAACCTTCTCGTGAGCTCTAACGAACTTACCTTTGGCTCATTTCTCACGCGACTTGTCCGTTCAAACCATATACATATGGCCTACGGAGAAGCCAAGGAGGAATCGCCGGAATTTTGCAAACTACCGGACAAAAACATCTTAGTGTAAGAGAAGAGAATGGCTTTTAGGCGGGGTAGAACGTATTATCGGAGCATCATTCAACATGGAAAGGAAGGAATATCATTGAGCGACAAACAGATCCTGAAAGGGATCATTGAGGCCATAGTCTTCCTCGATATAGACAAGATCAAACCGTTGACAGAGAAGGCGGTTCAAACTGGAATCCCAGCTTATACGGTTGTTATGGAAGGCTTAGCGAAAGGGATGGATCTAGTCGGCGAGAAGTATGAAGCCGGGGAGTACTTTCTAGCTGAACTTCTGATGGCTGGAGAGACCATGAAAGAAGGGATGAAGGTCCTTGAACCTTATCTTAAGGACGCTAAGACAAAACCTCTAGGAAGAGTCGTTATCGGTACAGTTAGAGGAGACCTCCACGATATTGGAAAGAATATCGTTGCCACATTGCTAGAGGGATCTGGATTCAAGATATACGACCTCGGCGTAGACAGTCCACCTGAGAAATTTACCAGTACAGCGGCTGAGACGAATGCTCACATAGTTGCTATGTCAGCACTCTTGACTACAACGATGTCAGAGATGGGCAATGTTATCCAAGATCTGACAAGAGCGAAGATTAGAGACAAGGTGAAAGTCATCATCGGAGGAGCAGCGGTAACAGACGAGTTCTCAAAGAGGATAGGAGCCGACGCCCATGGTCGAGATGCTGTGGAAGGCAACAACATATGTAAGAAATGGATGCAAGCGAGAGCGACATGACAGTTCAACTCTCGTACCCATGCTGTTTCTTTGTCATCTCCTAAATGATGCAAGTTTGAAAAAGATTGGGAGAAAGAATACTTCGTTTCCCTTTAAACTTTCATAAGCTATTTGACGGTCACTGATTTGGCTAGATTTCTGGGCATATCAGGGTCATGTCCCCGCTCGACTGCCATGTAATATGCGAAGAGTTGCAACGGAATCACGTATACGATAGGCGACAAAATCTCTGGGACGCCCTTGCGTAACTCGATGCAGTCGTCTGCCAAACTCTTAAGTTCTTCATCCCCTTCTTCGCACACAACTATGACGGAGGCTCCACGGGCTTTCATTTCCATAATGTTGCTTATAACAGTCCTATGCGCCTCATCCTTCGGACAGATGAAAATCACCGGGAAGCCGGGCTCGATGAGGCTTATGCATCCATGCTTACTCTCTCCGGCCGGGTATGCGATGGCTGGGATATATGTTATTTCGAGCAGTTTCAGCCTGCCTTCAAGGGCGGTAGCCGAGCTTATCCCCCGTCCTAAATAGAAGAAACATTCTCTATCGCGGTATTTCTTGACTAGCCGTCTTATCCTTTCTTCAAGAGTTTTCAAGTTTTCTTCTGCGATGTCCGGAATCTGCTTAAGTTTGCTTTCTAAGAACTCAATTTCTCTGTGGGAAACTTTTCCTCTTCTTTTGCCGAGCCTCAGCGCCAGATGAGCGAGTACAGAAAGCTGAGAAGTAAAAGTCTTAGTTGCTGCTACGCCTATCTCAGGACCCGACTGTTGACAGAGGTAGCCACGAGACACGCGAGTTAGAGTGGAACCGATCACGTTGGTCAGCCCCAGAATAGTAGCTGCTCGCAGGCGTGCGTATTCAAGCGCCGCTAAGGTATCGGTCGTTTCGCCTGATTGACTGACAAATAGTATGGTACTATCAATGTTAACGGAGCTTCCGTACTGCTCTATGAATTCCGAGGCAATAACTGGATGCGTTGCTAGAGACGCTAGTTTGGAAAACATGTACGCCCCAGCGAGGCAAGCATGGTAAGATGTCCCAGCCGCCACCAGAAAGATTTCGCGAGCGCGATCAAGGAACTCTGTCATTAGCTCCAAATACTGGTCTTGCAGCCGTAGCGTGTTTCTGAGAGTCAAAGGTTGTTCATATATCTCCTTAAGCATAAAGTGAGGGTACGGTTGCTTCTCCGCCATCTGAGGTTTCCAATCAATAGTTTCCGGTTCTCTAGAGACGAGGTTCCAGTCGCTGAGCCTGCGAATCTCATATCCTTTGTCATTAAGGACTACGAGCTCACCGTTTTCGATTGTAACTACCATATTTGTTAGAGGCAAGAACGCTGGAATGTCTGAGGCACAGTAGACGGCGTCTTGTCCAACTCCAACTACGAGAGGACTTTCCTTCCTAGCGCAAACAATCTTGTCTTTCTCTTTTGTGGAAACAACTGCAATGGCATAGGAACCGCTTAGCCGATTCACAGCTTCTCGAACCGCTTCAACAAGCGGTAAACCTTCCTTCAACCTGTCCTCGATTAGATGCGGAACCACCTCGGTGTCGGTCTTAGATATGAAATGATGTCCATGACTTTCTAGTTCAATTTTCAGAGCTGCGAAGTTTTCTATGATACCGTTATGTACAACTGCGATTTCTTCGTTGCAGTCCAGAAGCGGATGCGCATTAACTCGATATGGTGCTCCGTGAGTAGCCCATCTTGTGTGACCCACACCGATTCGACCTGGAAGGTCGTCGAGGTTGAGAATGGCGTGGACATCATCAATTTTCCCTGCATCTTTCTTTATGTAGAGTCTACCTTCATGGACAGTTGCTTCTCCCACAGAGTCATAGCCTCTATATTCCAGCCTTTTTAGAGCGGCGTGAATTAGGGGTGCAACTTGACCATCTTTGATAACACTTCCGAATATTCCGCACATAATTCGGTTCTCCTTGTCGAAGGGATTTGAAGATGGGTTAGCCCTCGTCTAGATAAGCTTTCCTTAATGATCTCTTTGAACGGTCGATTTGATCGAAGCCCTTTGATGCGTTTCTGGTAGGGGAATTGCTCAAAGCTCACTTTTAATATTAGCGTCGCCAACTTAATTTCGGTAGAGATGTCTTATCTAGTCGTCAAGAATGAGAAGACAAGTGAAATTTTGCCGGTCAAAGTCTTCAAGAACCCTGAGACCGCTAGAGCCCTTTTACAATCGGTAAGATGGAAGATTCTCTCAGAACTGGCTCTCCAGCCCGGTTGCGCGAGAGAGCTGGCTAAGAAGTTCGGGTTGACAGATCAAGTGATCAGCTATCACATTCAACGGCTCAAAGATGCCGGCTTTATCCACATGATCAAGAGTGTAAGTAAGAGAGGTGCTGTCGCCAAGTACTATGTGGCGGAGATTTCCGCTCTAGCAGTGATGCCGGCTTTCAAGCTCGGTGAGAGTGAGAGCGTCAGTGTAGAGTTCGTAGACAAGTCCCGAAGGGTTCTTGATCCATTCCTTTCCAAGGCAAGACTCAACGCAAGTATTATCGTTGGAAGCCCGGATGTACACGGTGAATTCAAGGCTAGGGCTAGAGATGGCCATCAAGTCGCAGACCTGGCTATGTTCCTAGGATCTCTGCTTCCCATAACTAGAGCAATGGTGGTCAAGCTTGATACAGAGCTGAAGGAGAATGAGCTGGCAGGTAACCTGATAGCCGTGGGCGGACCTCGTGCAAATACCTTGACCTTTAGGGTGAACGAAAAGTTGCCGATAGCCTTCCAGCTATCCGTTCCAAGCGCCATTATCTCGAAGATCTCGGGCAAGATGTACAATGAAGAAGATCAGGGTCTAGTGGAAATAGTAGAAAACCCATTCAATCCTAGGACAAGGATGCTCGTCCTCGCGGGGAACACATCCATCGGTACTCGCGCAGCAATAATAGGTTTCATAAGATACACGGAAAAAGTTGCGAGTGGAAACAGTTTCAACAGTGAACTTGTCGCTAGAGTCGTCAGAGGGGTTGATCTGGATAGCGATGGCTTGGTTGACGATGTTGAGTTTCTAGAGTAAAGAGGGCTGAGATTCTCGACTCGGTCAAGCCATCGATCTAGAGCAGCGACCTGACAGATTTCTATAGAATCTCGGCGTATCATACTGAATGCGTTGTGTTTGATTTGGAGAGGTCTATTAAAATCATGTCGTTTATGCTGGGTTTTCCAAGCTCCTCATACTCTTCTTGAGTTATCTCCATATCGATTCTTGCATCCCATTGGCTTGATGTAGGTCCATGTCCTCCAACGATGACAGCTCCGGGAAACGTTGTGCCGAGCGCTTGCTGCATCTGGCTGATCACATTCTGAGCGATCCTCTGCTCCTCTGTTTGAGGTATAGGCTCTATCCTCGCTTTCAGCCCACGCCTCAAGAGCATGAGTCGAACCATCCCGTTTGGAAGCCCTATCACCTGCTGAACCTTCAGCTCAAGCTTCATGGTGATCTCTCCTCAGAGAGAAGAGATGGAACTATATGATATCTTTGACGGTCACTCAATCCATAAAGAGTTTTTAGCACTTTTTTTGGGACTTGCCAAGGAGACTCTCTCCAGAGCGCAGGCCTTCAATGAGCTGGAAACTCACCTTTTTGACGATGGCAGTCTGAGAGTGGATACAGGCTTCCAGTTTAGGAGTTTCTGCGTTCTGTTTTTCGAACACATCGTTCTAACCTCTAACATTTTATATCCGCGTTCTATTCAACCAATATTGATGGAAAATGTCAAGAAAGAAGATAGCGATCATCTCATCCGTCGTGATAATCCTTATAGTAGCATCCTTCTTCATTGGCACGCTCTACTCACCGTATGGCTGGTACGGCGGCTTTGAATCCACGCCGCTAGCGCCCAAGGAAACAATGCCGACACCAACCCCTACACCAGCCCCGAAGGGCACTGAATATACTCAAGAGCGAATGGTTATCTATAACGCATACGTGTCCCTTGAAACAGGAGATATTCAGGGCACTTTAACCAAGATTAGAAGTTTGGCTGAGAGCTACGGCGGCTATGTCGCAGGTTCATCCCGCTCTTCTTATGGAGTGCAGGCTACGGCTGAAATTACGATTCGAGTTCCAAAGGACAAGTTCCATGTAGCGGTTCAGGAGATAGAAACCTACGGCAAAGTTCTAGACGAGCGTACAACAAGTGAGGATGTTACTCAACAATACATCGACCTAAAAGCTAGACTGGAGAACTTGCAGAGGCAGGAGAAGAGGCTCAATGAGATACTTGGTATGGCTCAAACCGTGGATGAGGTCCTTAACGTTGAGAGGGAGTTGGAGCGTGTCAGAGGCGAAATCGAGAGCCTCCAAGGACAGATAAACTACCTCGAGCGAAGCGTAGCCATGTCGGTTATAACGGTCGGCCTAAAAGAGCCCCTACCGCCGTTCACTCCTCCGGGCATGGATTGGGGAGAAACCTTCGAGAGCGCGCTGAGAGGATTCTTTGCGGTAGTCCGTGGCTTGATAATTCTGGTTGTCTCGTTGCTGCCATTGGTCGTGATCGGCGTTCCTGTATACTACGTGTACAGGAGAAGGAAGCTGAAGGGGAAGAAGTAGACGCTTACCAAGACAGCCACGGTACTTCTAGCTCTTGTCTATTTTGTTTCGTGGCCACTTTCGATGTATCTCGCAACGGAGATGTTGATTGCAATTACAGCGATGATATCAAGGTAGCGGTCCTGATGATACCTGGGATTCTCCTGATTCGTGTGACAGTCTCGTCTAGAACCCTCAGATCGCTTATTTCAATCCTACAAACCACATCAAATTCGCCGTAGACAACTAGAGTCTCAGTCACTCCAGAGAGCTTCTGAATCTCTTTCGTTACGCTGTGCTCCTTCCCTACCTCAACGACGATCAGAACATAAACGACTACCGACCTTGAAGGCATACTCGTTCCCAAGATACTGGTAACTAGCTGCCCTGATAATTCTTTCGGACTGTTGAAAACCGCTAAGCAGCACACAGTCTCAAGCGGGCTATGAGGGATAAAAGTCTTGACCTGTTCAGATGGGAGTAGCTTGACAGATCCTGCTATCTCTTTTCGTATCCTCTAACATTGTAGCGGTATTTCTTGGCTAAGATCTCGCTCAAAACATCATATCTAGCTTTGGCTTCATTATAGACTTTGGTTCTCAACTCTTCGCCAGATAGCGACAACATCTTGATTCTCTCCAGTCTCGCTGCCAGCTCCATGTCTCCAAGGACGTTCTTCACCCAATTTTCAAAGTCCCCTCTTCCCATGTGGAATTCGATCGAAGCCACGTCTATAGTCTTTAACTGATTGCGGAATTCTTCTAGGCTTGCTGCAGCCTTCCCTGTTGGCACTCCGACATCTGTGTAGAAGTAGAATGCGCTCTGCGGCAGGATAGGGCTCACGACCTTAATCGCCACGTCCTTCGAAATCTTTCCGACATCCTTCACGCGAATCTTGGACTTAGACATACCCGAATCCTTCGAGCCTCTTTTGTTCAGCTGTGTTCCTTATAAAGATGTCGTAAATCTACGCGTTTGGAAGAGAATCGATAATCTTATTACGAGTGGCATTTGGCATCTATTAGTCATATCCTTCGTTCCTCAAAGCATAACGTAAGTTGGAGACTTGCTGTATGAGAATCGCGATGTTCGTGTATGAATTTCCTCCGAAGGTCGTTGGAGGACTGGGCACCTACGCCGCGGAGATCTCTCAACAATTCATTAGGATGGGTCACGATGTAACCGTATTCACTATGAATGATGGCACCTTGCTGACGAGGGAAACTTGGCGTGGAGTTGAGATTCATAGACCAATGCTCGTCGAGATATCTGATATACTTCCAGCCTTGCTCCATGAGGATCTGAGGAAGTGGGGGAGAGGTATCAACTTCTTCTCCAAGATCTTCGTCTATAACATACTTGCTGCTTCAAAACTTGTGAACGATCTAGTAAAGAAAGACCAGCTAAAATATGATATAATCTCGGCTCACGATTGGCTGTCGGTCATCGCAGGAGCGTCCGTGAAGAGGGAGCTCAATATTCCTCTGGTCTTCCATGTTCATTCCACAGAAAAAGGCAGAGCTATGGACAGCGGTTCCGAAGTCGTCAACAGTATTGAATTTTACGGAGGACAGATCTCAGATAGAGTAGTAACAGTATCCTTCGCTATGCGAGACGAACTCAGAAGCCTAGGCTTTTCGGAACAAAAGACAAGAGTCTGCTATAATGGCGTAGACCCGAACAAATACGACCTAAGCAAAGTGAAGCCTGAGGACATAAAGACGCTTCGTAACAAGTATGGTCTCCGGGAAGGCGATAACATGGTTCTCTTCGTGGGCAGACTGGTCTCGGTTAAAGGAATCGACAGACTTGTGATGGCTATGTCCGAAGTTCTGAGAAAGCTTCCGAACACCAAGCTGGTGATCCTTGGATTGGGGAACATGCAACAGGAACTAACGAGTCTTGTCAATTCGTTGGGGCTTCAGAATTCAGTCATATTGAGATTTGAATTTCTGCCAGAAGAGGAAAGAATACTACACTACGCAGCTTGCAATGCTGCTGTCTTCCCAAGCCTCTACGAACCGTTCGGAATAGTATGCACCGAAGCCATGAGCATGGGCAAACCAGTCGTCGTCGGAGCAAGAGGCACGAGCGGACTGCGAGAACAGGTTGTTCCTAGCGGACCTGAGCAATGTGGGGTCCATGTCAACCCATGCGATCCTTCCGATATAGCTTGGGGAATAATCAGCGTGCTGGCTGACTCAGCGGCTTCAAGGAGATTCGGTGAGAACGCTAGAACCAGGGTTCTAAAGTATTTTTCATTGGAAGCGGTCGCGAAGAATACTCTAGCTGTCTATGAAGAACTTGGAAAATAGGTAGTGCTTGCTCTAGAGGCCTATCGACTCTTCTATCTTCTTCTCATACACGGGCCTTCTCAGAAGCACATCTTCGACGTATGCTCTCAAAGGTTCAGCGACGCTCCAAGCCTGCGAGATGCAGCCTTTCGGCTGAGGGCTGTCCCCATCGAGTATCTCACTCACCGTCCCCAATCCCCCACGGTAAATCTCTTTCTTGAGAAGCGGAACCAGATAACTATTGAGAGCAAAGTTGCGTGACTCTGTTGAGTAGCTATTCGCCTTGACGTAGGCTGTTACCAAGGGACCTATCAGCCAAGGCCAAACAGTCCCATTGTGATACGCTCGATCTCTCCGCATCCTGTCCCCTGAGTATACTCCACAATAACGAGGATCATCTTGGGACAAAGTTCTCAGTCCATAACCGCTCCAGAGACTCTTCAGAACGTTTTCAACGATCATCATCTCTCTACCTTTGTCCAGCATACCAAAATCAAGTGATACCGCAACCACTTGGTTAGGTCTAAAAGACGAATCACCGTGACCGTCCACGGATACAACATCAAACAGGCACCCCTCTCCGCTACGCCAGAATTTCTCGCTAAAGCTTCTCATCGTTTTCTCAGCAAGTTCTGAGCATCTCTCCGCTTCCTCGCGATAGCCGAATCTTGTTGCCAGCAGTTGCATGATCTTTAGCGCATTATACCATAAGGCTTGGATCTCAACGGCCTTCCCATCTCTTGGTGTGGCATCTGTATCCATCCAAGTCAGTTTCGGTCCATGAAGAATCAACCCATCGCTATCTAGGCGGATACCAAACTTGGTTCCTTTGATGTAATGCTCGATTCCCGACACGAGAGTCTCCCATAAGTTTTTCCTCACAAACAAGAAATCGTCTGTGTATTTCAGATACTGCCAGGTTGCATTGATGTACCAGAGAGTTGCGTCGACACTGTTGTAGCTGGGCTTCTCTTGGGCGTGATCAGGCAATTTATTTGGAATGAGCCCGGCATCGCAGAAGCTACTTAGCGTCAACAAGATCTGTCGTGCATCCTCAAACCTTCCAGTGATCAGAGTCAAACCCGGTAGAGAAACTAGGCAATCTCTTCCCCAATCCTCAAACCAGTGATACCCCGCTATCACAGATTTCGTTCCAGCGGGCTCTCGATCAACGATGAACGAATCTGCAGCTAGAATGCACCATTTCAGCCAATCATCAAACGTAAAACCGTCATGCATTTCAGAGAACTCCGCCAGCAAACGACCTCTTCGTTCCACCTCCTCATAAAGCAAAACTTCAAGACTCCTCTGACAAATCGATTCAAGAATGTTCTGCGCCTTTCTCTCATTCTCGCCCCCCACAGCAAAAACGCCAAAACTCTTCGTTTCCTTTGGACTCAATCTTAACTCGAAAAATCCGGGAAGATAGTTGTCATCAAGACAACTTTCGCCTCTGGAATCCTCAGTCCTATAGTAGATCTTCTCAACCCATTCTCCGCGACCGGGGATGTATTCACCCTCGCTGGACGAAATGCCCAAAGTCCATTGGGCGTTCGACGGTCTGAGGAATGTTTCCTGGACCGACGATGTTTGCACGAAGTCCCAGTTCAACCTTGTTTTTTCTGTGGTACTGTGGAAGTGTCTGAAATTGACCATGGGAACTATTCTCAAGAGTGCTTCAAAGTCGAAGCCGTTGTCTACTCGATAGATCGAAACTGTAACATTCATCTTGGCTGGCATGAAAATCGTCTTTCGAAGACGAAGTTGCCCTATATTATACATGTAGGTTGGAAACGGGTCGAGGACGAACTGGGTTAAATAGGCGAACCCCTCAGTCCTAGTGTTATTCCTAAACTCGATAGAACTTGTTCTGTACGTATTCTTCCCTACTTGAACTTCTTCGTCAAGCCTACTGAGAAGCACGTGTCGATTAGCCGGCGGGTTGAGCGCTGCGACTAATAGGCCGTGATACTTTCGGGAGTTTACGCCCAGAATAGTGGATGAAGCGTACCCACCAAGATTGTTTGCGACCAGCCATTCAGTCGCGATGGCGTCTTCTAGTCTTCTCACCCTCTCTGTTCCTACTACTAGCTTCGGCAAATTGTCCCTCATGGCCTACTCGACGCCGATCTTCCAAGTAATTGAACAATACACTCTTTTTAAGGGATTATAGCTATTTAGTTCTCATTACTTGCTCAGCGGGAAACCAAAATGGCGGATGTAGTACTTGTCTTTGAAGTCCATCAGCCTTTCAGAATAGGGAAAAGCTTCTTTTGGGACCATAGGATGTTCAAGCGGGTGGACAAAAAGGAACTCTTTGAGTACTACTTCGACAAAGACAAGAACCGAGAGATCTTCGAACGCGCATGTAGGAAGTGTTACCTCCCAAGTAATGAGATAATCCTGAGGTCGATTGACAAACATAAATCGGAAAACAGGAAGGTCAAAGCGGCTTTCAGCCTCTCAGGCGTCTTCTTGGAACAATGTGAAATGTTCAACAAGGACGTTCTAGAGTCTTTCAAAGCACTCGCGGATACAGGATGCGTAGAATTTCTGGATCAAACATACTATCACTCACTTAGCGGACTATATCCTGTAAGAGATGAGTTCATCGAACAAGTCAAGGCGCACAAACAAGCAATGCAAGATCTTCTGAACTTTACGCCTTCAATCTTCGAGAATACTGAATTGCTCTACAACAACGCTATCGCAAGGATCACAGAGAAACTGGGCTATGATGGCATCTACACAGAAGGCGTAGAAAGAATCTTAGGAGATAGGTCGCCCAACTACGTGTACGGGGCCAAGGACTGCCACAAACTGAAGGTTCTACTACGAAACTACAAACTCACCGACGACGTCGGATTCAGGTTCTCAGCGAGATGGTGGAATGAATGGCCACTAACAGCCGAAAAGTATGCTTCTTGGCTAGCGGCAATACCTGGTCGATGCATCACAATATTTCCAGACTATGAAACCTTTGGCGAGCATCAATGGCCTGAAACAGGGATACACGAATTTCTCGCCTATCTTCCTGAGGAGATTTTGAAGCACGAGAATCTTAACATAGCCACGCCTTCCGAGGTCGCGAACAAGTATGAGCCAGTCGGAGTAATAGACGTTCCTGAGCTTGGAGGCACAGTATCTTGGGCAGACTTGGAGAGAGACGCTAGTTGCTGGATCGGAAATACCATGCAGTGGGCGTACTACTCGTCGGTGAGAGACATGGAACGACTGGTCAAGGAGTCAGCTGATCGAGATTTCATAAGGCTCTGGAGGTACTTCCAGACCAGTGACCATCTCTACTACATGTTCACAGCTGGAGGAGCTCCTGGAGAGGTTCACACTTACTTCAACCCCTACGGCAATCCAATAGATGCCTTTATCACCTGTCAAAGCGCCCTCACAGATCTAGAACAGAGAGTGAGGACGTTCTCAGTCATGGCGAACGAGCCATTCGAATTCTACCTAGGAGTCGGTGAAGACAAGACCACAGGAATCACTTCCTTAAGCCTGCGCGGATTCATTGAAGCAATCAAGAAAGTGGACATAGCATCGGTAGAGTTCCATAACTCCAGAGGAGACTTTGAGAGATGGGCTAAGAATAGTCTCCGCGATCAAAAGCTTGCGATAAGACTCAAAGAGATTAGAGGGACCGGACTGAAAGGTGAAAAACTGAGAAACAAGATACTCGGGACCGCTAAAAGTCACATCGATTAGTTGTTAGAACGGATGCGTTCTCTAGCACTAGCTTGAAGCACACCTCGGAATTCCTAAATACTCTTTACCGTTGAGCTAACATGTGTTCTAGCAGTTGTTGCCTGGTGGTCTGAAGCTTGAGTGAAGAACAGCTTTCTGCATCGGGGAGACTATTGCTGCTTATGCACAATCTCTGTCTGGTGCGCCCGGAGAATTCGCAGAACTGCCATGAACTCTCTGATATAGCAAAGATGCCTTATGATGAATTATTGAGGATCCTAGATAAACATGAAGCGGAAGGGTATGTAGCAAGTCTAGTGGATCAAAGTGGAACTAAACGATACTACCTGACAGGCTTAGGGATGATCAAGGTCGGTTCATCCTTCACTTGAGCGGCTCGTGAAGCAATCTTGAGAGTCTTGATTCTCACTTGGGAGTTTCCGCCCAAAATCGTCGGAGATTTAGCTCAATACGTTAGCAAAGTTGCGGCTCAACTAGTTAGAAAGAACATCGATGTCTACGTCGTTACCCATGACGACTCTCGGACAGGCCTGGATCAGAGACAAGACGGATTGAAAGTGTTTAGGGTGGCGAACCCTGTGAAGACTCACATCAGTGTTCTGACATGGGATCTGACGCTTGCACCCGAATTCGAGAGAGCTTCCTCAGATATTATCTACTCGACAGCGGGGACTGTTAGCCTCATTGATGCTCATGAGTGGCTATGCGTTATTCCAGCCATAGCTTTGAAGAAGGCTTTCGATATCCCGTTCGTCTACAGTGTGCATAGCATCGAGGATCAACGATCTCGCGGCGCAATCTCACCGTTCAATCTTGCTATTACGAACGTGGAGCGTCTCGGATGTGCCGAAGCCGAAAGAGTTCTTATTGAATCGACAGAGATGAGGGATGAATTGAAGATTAGGTATGGGGTCTCGCCGAATAAAATCGATGTTGTTCAACCTAGTTCCGATACATGGATAGATGACATCGTCAAGGTCTATGAGAAAGCTATGAGAACACCTCTTCAAGACTTCTGGAGGCTTGTTGAAGCATAGTCTGAACGCGAGCGGGCGAGAATGGCAGAGCGGCGAAATATCCTCATGCTGTCTTGGGAGTTCCCTCCAAGGATAGTCGGAGGAATAGCGGCGCATGTCCACGATCTCTCTCGAGCCCTAGCTCAAAGCGACCTCAACGTTCACGTTATCACCCTTGAGTTTCCAGGATCGAAGGGCTACGAAGAGATTGAAGATGTTCACGTTCACAGGGTTGATTCATACAACTATCCATCACCTGACTTTGCTTCATGGACATTCATGATGAATTTGAATCTTCAAGCGAAAGGAATTGAATTGGTAAAATCTCTGAAAGGCAAAGTGGACGTTATACACGCTCATGACTGGCTTGTAGCAACAGCTGCGGTTGGACTGAAACATCTCTTGCGAGTGCCGCTTCTGGCAACTATTCACTCGACAGAGTATGGGAGAAGGAACGGCCTTCACACGGATTACCAGACGATGATCCACCAAACAGAGTCATGGTTGTCGCATGAAGCATGGAGAGTGATATGTTGCAGCGACTACATGGCCTCACAAGCGAGTTGGGCATTCGGGCTGCCTAGGCAAAATATCGAGGTAATCCCGAATGGAGTGGATCTAAAAAAGTTCAAGGCGAATTTTGACAGAGAAGGCTTGAGGAAGAAATTTGCAACTCCAGACGAGAAACTTATTCTCTTTGTCGGGCGGCTCGTATACGAGAAAGGCGCCGGCGTGCTGATCGAAGCCATCCCCAAAGTTTTATCCAACGTCGATGCGAAGTTCGTTTGCGTCGGCGAGGGATACATGAAAGACGTTCTCATCAGCAGAGCCCATCATCTCGGAATAGCGCACAAGATCTATTTCACGGGCTTCCTAGACGACCCAACATTGAAACTTCTCTATAGAGTAGCCGATGTCTGCGTTGTTCCCTCACTCTATGAACCATTTGGCATAGTAGCCCTAGAAGGAATGGCCGCGAGAACACCTGTCGTAACGACTGGTGCTGGAGGGCTTAGTGAAATAGTCGAACACGACAAGACAGGAGTCAGAGTCTATCTGAACGATCCAGACTCATTGGCTTGGGGCATACTCAAAGTCCTGTCGGACAAGAAGTACGCTGCACGCTTGACTCAGAACGCTTACAAGAAAGTTCTTGAAGTGTACAGTTGGAACAGAATAGCGGAGAGAACGAAGTCGGTTTATGAGAGAATCCTACGCGAATACGAGAAAGGTTCTTGGAAACCCGTCTCGATTCAATCGTCTGAATCAATCTCTCAGAAATCGGAGTTAAGCGTCGACTAAAGACAGATCCTCTCTTGACTTATCGCCTCTCGTAGAGCCTCTGCCGCTCTCTCAGGGGGCATTGTGTTAATGTACATTCCAGTGCTCAACTCAAAGCCTCCCATACTTCCAAGCCTCGGGTATACTTCAATATGCCAATGGTAATGCCTGCACCTCATTGATGAAGGAGCTAGGTGAAAACCAAGGTTGTAAGGCGGATCCTGCAGCAATCTAGAAAGACCTCCTAGACATGATCTCATAGCAATCGCCAATTCATCTATCTCTGAAGCCTTCGCGTAGCGAATTGAGGGTGAGTGATGTTTCGGCAAGATCCAGAACTCAAAATTGTATACGCTGGCCCAAGGCGCGATCGCAACGAAATTCGTATTCTGATAGATGAAACGTGGTCCCTCTATCTCATTGGCGACGACTTCGCACAAGGCGCATCCTCCTTCCCGCTCTTGAAACTTTCTTGAAGCTCGTAACTCTTCGTCGATCAGCCTTGGCAACATGGGTGTTGCTATAATCTGTGAGTGAGCGTGGGAGATGGATGCCCCGGCTTCTGGACGATAATTTCTAAAGAGTGAGACATATTTCACATATCTCTTCCTGGAGAGAATGTTCAAACGATCTATAAGGGCGCGAATAGCCAGCCCAAGTTGCCTCGGTCTAGCCACACTCGGATGCTCATTATGGTCCGGCGATTCTATCAAGACCTCGTGATTGCCAATACCAAGCCTGACCCTAAAGCGACCTATTGCGGTCTTAGATGGAAGCTTGCTTACAGGTTTCAATGCTGGGTATAAGTTTGGTACGCTACGGACAAGCCAATTCTTCGGCCTCTTGGAATCGGTGTCCTTAGCTCTAACGATCTTGCCTGATTTCGCGCCAAGATATGCTAGAGTCGCGGGAGGCGTCATCCTTTCGTTTCCTGGGCAGAACGCACATGTCGATGCTTTGAGCTTTCTCTTGGGGACGACGAAGTCCACTGGCCTCTTCGCTCTTTCCGCAGCGATGATGACCCATCGATCAAGCAGATAGTCCCGGCGGATTTCCGAACTCAACGACAAGCCTCAGCAGACTCCTTCGACGTATTTACCATAACCTGATTACATAAGAGGAGCATCTGGTTGAAATGCCTATGTGAAATCCAAAGAATGAGACCAACCTCAAAACACTTGTTGTCGGAAGAACGGTTCTCCTTCCCATGGTTATTATGGCTCCTTTAGGAAAATATCGTCAGAATAAGCCTATTTTGGTGTCAGCCTAGGGAGGCCCGAACTGTAATTGATATTAATAAACGATATTCAGCCTGCGTAGGTGACTCTGAGATTCGAGCAGAAGACAGCGCCTGGACGAGGGTCATTTGCGGTTCGAAGGTACTCGCAGTCAGCGGCACCATCTACACATAGGAAACCAACTCATTCAACTCGATTCCCATTGGTTTCATTAGGTTGGAAGCCGATCGAAAGTAACTTTGATGGTGGAGATGTTTTGACTCTGTCTTTCTTGGCCTTTATGCATGTTTGATCGTTGAGACTGAAGGTGAATGGCAGCTTCTTGAAAGCCTCAAGAAGCAGAAGGCTATCTGGGAGGCATTCGACGTCGACTACAATAGGATACGGGAAGAGAGTAAGGAGCTGGCACGCCAGTACAGGCGAATGATCAAGGCGAAGGTCAAGGAGAAATAAAGAATAGACAAGAATATTTTCGGCCTGAAAATATTCCTTTGGGAATTGGAACCTATGCGTCAATTTACATTAAAACAGGGTAGGGGGTCTTGGAGGCTGATTTCAAGACGTTGATCCAACCTCTCATCAACATTTGATTGCAAAATGCGCCCCGAGCAAAAGCTTTAATTCCGACTCAGGATTGGAACCACTATCCATTCGAGTATGATGCGAACTGCCCAAAATGCAGAAATCCTTTGGTTCCGCTTGAGCTAGATGCCACTAGGATCAGCCCAGTCCTGGAGAAAGAGAGGATTTGGTAGAAATGAATGAAGTAGGTAACCATTACCCTTACACTCGTTCAAAGACGAGACAGACAGAAGACAGGATCTGTCATGACAGACAGGATTGACCGAAGATGGATGCGCAGTACCTCCCGCTTCCAGAGGAACTGAAAGACGGATTCGAGAAGCTGCTCGACTACTTTAGACCCAGAGCTAGCGAAGTCTTGGCGCAGCTCGTTAACTGATAGCGTTCCTGCTCTACCTACCTCGCTGGGATAACTGAATTGTTGGAATCGGATATCGGCAACGAAATTCGATAGATGCGGCAAAGTTCTCACTGCAAATGGCGGGCAAAGATTTTTACGTATGACTTGATCAGTTTGATTCTAGGAAAGCACTCCGAAAAGGAAATCTTGTAGAGAAGGCGATTACTACGTCAGAGGTCGAGCTTATGGAAGATGTTGATCCGAGGTGCCCTAAATGCGGGGGAGACATGGCGTTCTTTTCGAGCGATGTATCTAGTGAACGCTACATTTGCTCAAAGTGTAACAAGTTTCTAACGGTTCCTAGACCTGCTAAGTTTTACCGAAAAAATCCGTTCAAGCCAGATATCTACTAGTCGAAGCACTAAACATTAACTCTTCCTAACGTTTAGAACGCCGTTTTCCAAAGTCTACTGGAAGTGAAATGTTGGCTGTAGGAGAAGCTGAGAGGGTAAAGAAACCGAGGCTCCCGAGGAAGAGGTTGCTCAAGAGGACGCTAAGATAAATAGGAGAACTCAACCTATTCGCCTAATCCACGTAGGCCGCTGGGAAGATGCGTTCACGAACACCGTTGATATTTATCTTGCTCTTGCTTCTATCAGCGATTCTAGCGAATACGGCTCAGAGTGAGGTAGCCAAAGAGCCGGAATTCAAGATAGAATACACAATATACACAACGAAGATGCATGAAAGGCTATACGAGGTCGGATTCGAAGCCTCCTCGAAAGAACAACTGCATGACCATGCGAAGCTGACACAATCAAACCTGCAAGTTCTCTACGCTCTATTCAACGGGTCAATCGGAAACTTCAACTACCAATTTCTGGAAAAAGATCGGAAACTACTGATACAATATGACTTCGACATCTATGGGCTCATAGTAAACTCGAGCCCATTCGCATACTACGCTAACTTCTCGTTCCTATGGTGGTGGGAATCAGAGACCAGATTAAGGTACAATCTTCTGCAATTCGAGCAGCAGGGGAACAATCTAATAGACAAGGGCTTCATGAAGATCACCGTCGCCGAAGGCTATATCTCATCAGTAACCGAACATGAGATACACTTCACATACACGCCGACTTGGCTGTACATAGCAGCGATTTTGACAGCGTGTGTACCAGTCGCAGCACTAGTGATTCGGAAGAAGAGGATTTCTAGGTTTGCAGAGACGAAGAAGACAGGCCAGTAAAATACTGGCAATCGATATTGGAGCTGGAACTGAAGACATCTTGCTTTACGATGAAGCAAAGAACGTGGAGAACTGTGTGAAGCTGATTCTACCGACGCCATCAATCGTCCACGCCGCATCGGTCAACCATGCTACAACGCTTGGAAGAGACATCTTCGTAAGGGGCTACGCGATCGGCGGAGGAGAATTCGCAGCTTCAGTGATAAGGCATTTGAAGAAGGGTTTACGAGCCATAATGACCGAGAGCGCTGCATACTCGATGAGGAACGATCTCGATGAAGTTAAGCAACTGGGGATAGAAGTTTGTAGAGGCGAGAAACCCCCGAAAGGTTTCAGAGGCGAAGTCCTGAATATCAGCGAGATAAAGCTCAAGGAACTGGATGTTTTCCTTTCAAAAAGGAATGTTTGCCTCTCGGATGTTGATGTTGTGGCAATAGCGGTACAGGACCACGGTGTCTCTCCTAAAGGGATAAGCAATAGAAGATTCAGAATGGAGAAGATAAGGGAACAACTGTCGGGAAGGAATAGTCCTGAAGACTTCGCTTTCAAAGAAGATGAAGTTCCAAGATATTTCATTAGAATGGACTCAGCAGTGAGAGCCTCGAAGAATCAGTTTCCAAACTCAAAAGTTGTAGTGATGGATACATCGATCGCCGCAATAGCAGGCTGTCTCCAAGACTCTCTGGTCGCAGAAGCAGAATCAGTCCTTGCAGTAAACCTAGGCAACGGCCACACGATGGCAGCGATAGTCTTGAAAGGAGAGATCTGCGGGATCGCTGAACATCATACTCAACTCCTAACCCCTACTAGACTTAAACGTCTGCTGAGAGAGTTTGCTGATGGAGAATTGGCCGATGAAGACGTCTTCAATGAAGGAGGGCACGGCGTGGCGTTCGCTATCACGCCACCCGGGCTCTCAAAGATAGACGTAATCGCAGTAACCGGCCCGAACCGGAATCTCATCGAGAAGACCGGAATTGAAGCTCACTTTGCGAGCCCTGCGGGGGACATGATGATGACCGGGCCGATGGGGCTCATCGCCGCTGCGAAAAGGAAGTATCGGTAATGGAGATAGGAGTATGTCCAGCCTCCAATCTCAAAGCCAAGGGATCAAGACTGAACTGACGCAAGATCAGACCAAGAACTTTCTGAACTATCTTGAGAGATACTATCTCCTCGCAAGAGCTCCCTACGTTACCAGTATTCGGAAAGCGGTCATTGACGGAAAACCAATCATTTCCTTCAGAGAGCATGACGCAGACTGGAAGCTCTGGGTCGAGGTTACGATTGTTGGAGACGATCCTCTCACAGTAATGTTCACACCTTGCGATCCAAAGCTGTTCCAGACTATCTGTCGAGTCATCGTTAACGATGTCCGTTTTCATCTCGAAGGCTATAAGGAGGAGCTGCGACGCACAACCTTATACTTCACTTTCCTCAGGCATCCGAAGATAGTTCCAGTTCGAAAGCAATCTATCATCGCTAGAATGCTGGGGCGCATCTTCACAGACAGTATGACAAACTTCTACATGATCTTCCTTTTCATCGGCTTCTTCATACTCTACATCTTCCTCGGTCCCTACACACCGATCGCTCTCGTGACAATACAATTCATACTGGTCGCCTCGTCAGATCGAATAATGATGAGGCTCGGCGACTGGATCTTAACGCCGGAAAACCCTGATGTCGTTCTACTGTCGTATCAGACAAGTCGTGAGGAATACGCTCAAATCGTTGCTAAACATGGCGCCAGATTCAAAGAGATGAAAGAGAAGATCTATCAAGCGACCTTAGCTCAAAGCAAAGAGATTGACTGCGAAACCGCCAGATACGTATTTGAGCAGTACGGAATCAAATGCGTTCCCGAAAAAATGTCTGTTCGAGACTTGAACGTCTACAAGATGGCTAGTGAAGTCGCGAGAGATCTCGGCTTGAAGATTCCGAAGATCTCAATCGTTAATACTTGGGTTCCCAATGCTGCAGCAACAGGGATTATGTCCAGTAGATCGACTGTGTTGGTGACATCTGGGCTTCTCCTGAGACTAGGGGAGGATGAGATAAAAGGCGTATTAGGTCATGAGTTGAGCCACGTTCGAAGCCATGATACTTCAATTCTCTTCGCTCTCACGTCAGGCGAATACCTACTTAGAGTCTACTTCCTCTGGCAGTACCTCTTCTTCCTAGGATTCTTCTACCTCTTCATCATGTTCACAATAATCTTCTTCATCGGAAAAGTCTTTGAAACGAGAGCTGACACAGAATCAGCGCTAATTACAAAGAACCCGATGAGTCTAGCGTCAGGCTTGAGGAAGATAGGTTTCAGGAGACTATACTATGAGCAGGCTCCGTCCGTGAGACTACAAGAATGGCTCGGATGGGACCCCCACCCCCCAATGTACTTCAGGATAGCTAGACTGGAAAGACTGCCAGAGAAAATCAAGCGTCCTTGGATCCAGTCGATTGCGGATGTCCTCAAAGGTTTCCGTGAAGCACTACATTGACCAAAAGCTAGATTTGAGAGGAGAAATTGATCATCTAGCTTATCAAGAGCGAGAGCAAGATCCATTAGACACCGTTAGGAGGACCGAAAGGTATGGAAGCAAAGGAAATCGTAACGACAGTCGAACTCTTGAAAGATTATGAATTCAAAGTGAAGTTCGACATTGAGAACGTAGACGAGCTTATAGTTGACGAGCCGCCGCCCTTGGGAAGAAGTGCAGGCCCAAATGCATCGCGCATCCTATCTGCGGCGGTAGGCAACTGTCTTAGCGCCAGCCTATTATTCTGTATGAGAAAAGCGAAAGTCGAAGTGAATCAGCTCAAGACCGTCGTGAGAACATCCCTCGCAAAAAACCGGGAAGGCTACTGGAGAGTCAGCCACATAGACGTGAAAATCGCACCCAAGATTAATCCGGAAACCGTTTCAGGGCTTAGGAGATGTCTAGAGATATTCGAACGGTACTGCGTTGTGACACAAAGCGTACGCGAAGGCATAGATGTCAAAGTTGAAGTAGAACAATAGAATTCATCGTTTAACGGCTTCACGCTGCACTGCCCTCGGAAACTCCTCAAGATACTTCACCATCTTCTCATACCATTCATCGATTATCCTCTTCATAGCCTCTTTAACCTTCTCAGGAGGAACCGCTCTATACTCGTAAAGGTATCCTCCACGACCGATGAAGCTCTCAGCCCTAATTGCCAAACCTTTGCTGACCAAGTCTTGAAGAAGCCTCTGAGCCGTCGCTCTGCTCTTCCTCAACTTCCTGGCCATATCCTCAACTCGCACTCTCTTCTCGCTAAGCAGATTAAAGTAAGCTTGAATCTCAGAGCTCCTAACAGCAAGGGCGCACCGTAGAAGCTGCCGAGGTTCAATCTCAGGAGCCGCCAAGTAAGAAAGCATCTCTTCCAAGCTCATAATCTCATCTCGGATGCATGTTGTACGCGGTTAATGAGCAACCGAGAAAAGCTTTATAATGATTTCTGAGTTAGGCGTAACAATCCGAATTGAGGCGGAAAGAAATGGTCTTAAGAGAAGTGAATGAAAAATGGATGAACTTGAGGGAATTCGGGTAAGGAAGATGCAAGAACTAATGAGCAGACAGAACCGGGCGACAGGAAGGAATCTACCGGGTTCACTGATACATGTAGCCGATAGCGATTTCGAAAGTTTAATCCAAAAGTATCCTTTGATGGTCATTGATTGTTGGGCCACTTGGTGCGGACCCTGCCGGGTGCTCGCGCCGGTAATAGATGAGCTCGCTAGAGATTATGCTGGGAGTGTCGTCTTCGGAAAACTGGACGTTGATGAGAACCCTCAGACAGCTATAAATTTCGGAATCATGAGTGTACCTACATTACTGATAATCAAGAATGGGAAACTCGTCGACCAAATTGTTGGAGCAGTTCCAAGAGACTACATAGAGTCGAAGCTTCGAAAACATATGTAGAACGATAACTTATTTCAAACCGATACGTATATTTTAGACTACAGGGAGTGAAAATGCCCGGCGATCCTGCTGTAAAACGTTTAGTGCTGGATGTTCTGAAACCTCATGAGCCGCCTATATATGACCTCGCCTCGAAACTGGCTTCATGCCATGGAATAGACAATGTTCACGTGACTTCGGCTGAAATTGACCAGAGCACCGAAAGCATCAAAGTAGCAATAGATGGAACTGACATCAGTATAGAGATAGTCAAGAAGTGCATTGAAGAATTTGGAGCAGTAATTCACAGTGTAGATGAGGTATTGGTCGCGAGGAAGCCTACAGCAAAGACCTAACCGCCTCTACTGCTTTTAGATCGAATTCAACTGCTCTCTAATAGCTGCTTCATCATACCCAATGATTATTGTTCCATCGATATCTATCACGGGAACGCTCTTCTGACCCGACTTCGCAATCATCTCCACCGCAGCATCCCTATTCGATGCGACATCAATCTCTTCAAATTCAATGTTGTTGCGCTTCAGAAATTCTTTCAGCATAGTGCAATAAGGACAGGTAGGAGTAGAATAAACTTTGATGGGCACTCCTGTCGCCTCAAAATATCCCTCTAAAGAAAACAATCGATTATAAGTAATTCGTCAAGTAATTCCTAGAGCCGACCCCAAAGGCCAAATTCGGAGAAGAAATGAGACCCTTAAGGATCTCAAAACACTTGGAAACACCTAGACTCTCTCTGGAGCCTCGCTGGGCAACAATATGTCGTGAGGTCGAGCTTCTTCGATTCCTGAAGGTGTCAATGCGGCGAGGCGAGTCTTCTCCCAAAGCTCATGAATATTCTTGGCTCCTGCGTACCCCATAGAAGCTTTCAAACCTGAAACCTGCTCTTGAACAACGATGCTTACCTCGCCCTTGTAGGGAACCCAGCCTTCAACGCCTTCAGGGAGTCCCTTCGCAGGTTGGCTATACCTATCTAGCGAAAATCGTTTAGCCATAGCAGAAGGGCTGCCCATACCCCGGTACTGCTTGTAGTAACGTCCACCGATCGCTATCAGGTTCCCAGGCGCTTCCTTACATCTAGCGAACAAGTTTCCAATCATAACGCATGAAGCGCCCGCCGCCAGCGCTACGGCGGCGTCTCCTGGATTTCGAATCCCGCCATCTGCGATAATCGGTAAATCGGCGCCATAGTCCTTCACAGCATCAGATACTTGCGCGGTTGCGTAAAGTGTAGGTGCCCCAGCTTTAGTTGTCTCCATAGTCGTACAGATGGAGCCTGATCCTATGCCCACTCTGAAACCGGCGATCCTTTCAAGCTTCGTTATCGCATCTTCAGCAGCCTTGTAAGTTCCAATGTTGCCTACGACGACGTCCGCCTCGACTGCGTCAAGAATCTTCTTAGTCGCTTCGAAAACATTGGCGTTGTGAAAATGCGCCACATCCACAACGACTATATCAACATACTTATCCAACTGCTTCGCTCGTTCCAAATCGAAAGGAGAAGTTGCAGCTCCACAAAGAAGTTGACCCTTCTCATCGCGAGCAGCATTCGGAAATCTCCCCCGAAGCAAAATATCCTTGATCGTGATGAGGCCTTTCAAACGTTTCTGGTCATCGATGATGGGTAGTTTCTCTAT
>Ga0315280_10003172_pt1 | contig 25586 bp, 28 predicted proteins | sample YL17G06_40_MG_FD_203697 | JGI IMG/M metagenome (GOLD analysis project Ga0315280, IMG submission 203697) | Sediment microbial communities from Yellowstone Lake, YNP, Wyoming, USA - YL17G06_40 | ecosystem: Environmental > Aquatic > Freshwater > Lake > Sediment | place: USA: Wyoming | collected...
ATGGGTTTTCTTTCCTCCCAAGGCATGACAGATCATCCTCCCTGCCATTACCTTAAAACTGTTACCCATGTCCTCGGTCTCTTTTGTTACCTATCTCCCCGGTTCATACCCACCCTAACCCTCCCCCGCAGCAGGGGAGGGGGAAATGCGTTTACCCCCACCCTAACCCTCCCCCGCAGCAGGGGAGGGGACTGTTAAGGTGCTGACCTATGTGCCGGATAAACTACGAACAGTCCCCCTCCTCGCCGCGAGGAGGGGCTAGGGGTGGAGTAGTGCTACAATAGTCCCATGGCTGAATTCACCTCCCGCGACAAAACCATAGCCACTCTGCTCAATTTTGGGCTGCTGCTGGTATTTGCGGCGGTCATCATCTTCGTGGATGAATTCCGGACTGTGGATCGTCTTGGCTCGAGCGTGCAAAGTTACGCAAAAACAGACGGAATTTTAGCGTTTGAAATAATATGGTTTGCCAGTCTCGCCGTGTCAGCAGCGATACTGCTGTGGGGGCATAGGGTGAGGGCAATGCTACTGCACTGTTCCCCTCCCTGGCTGGCGCTGGCGTCCCATTGGTCATTTTGCACCATAGCCGGGAGTTTGGGATTTGTCCTTTATATGCTTAACATGGTCGTCGTCGTAACCATCCCTGAATTGGTGTTGTCAATCCTGCAGGGAGGATTTCTCGGTTGTGCGTTCACCGTGATGTGCCTAGTGGGGGTTATCCGACCACTGCCCGAGAAATAAACTTAGGAGATAGAATAGCGTGATGATTTCATTGTGTCATCGTGAGGAGGGCGCAGCCCGACGTGACGATCTAGTATTTGTATTTGTCCGCTTGAAAGACTGGATTGTCACGCCTTCTGTGAAGGCTCACAATGACACGGATTTGGCATTCTGTGGACAGCATGGTCAGCCACGACAGGAGTGTCGTGGCTACAGATCAATTTAACATAATGTAGCGGCGACACTCTTGTCGCCGTGTGCCCTGGCAGCACCTTCCGGTTCCAATCAAATTAATACTGCTACAATAGCGCATGGCGGAATTCACCTCCCGTGACAAAACCATAGCCACGGTGCTCAACTTTGGGCTGCTGCTGGCATTTGCCGCATACATCATCTTCGTGGATGGCTTCCGGTCGGTGGATCGCATCTATACCGAGATGGGGCGGATGGTGCGCAGCGATGGGATGCTGACCTACGAAGTGCAATGGTTCGCCTGCCTGGCTGTAACGCTGGCGATACTACTGTGGGGGCATAGGGTGCGGGCTGGGCTTTTACGCATCAGTCCGCCGTGGCTGGCGCTATCGTCACAGTGGTTATTCTGCATCTTTTGTGGGGTGCTGGGGTTTGCGCTCTATATGTTCAATATGCTCCTGATTATGGATATGGAAGATTCGGTGCTGACAGTGCTGCAGGGAGGGGTTTTCTCGTTTGCATTTCCGATGCTGTGCCTGGGCGGGATGGTTAGACAGCTGCCTGTGATAAAATAGTATTGACAAGAAATGACAACCACAGTTGAGATATTTATGTTAAAGTTTGAATGGCGGAGGCGGAAAATATGACTAATGGACCAGAACACAAGAAAATCGTTGTGGGATCTCCTTCAGATATACATGAGATAAGAGATATCGTCGATAAGGTAACCTCGAAATTTAACCGAAGATATGGGGAAAAGTTTAATGTCTTTTTGGAAACTATTCACTCTGATACAATACCACCGGGAATGGGAAAGTCTACGCAAGAATATTTATCTTACAAATTACGGATAGAAGATTGTGCGATATTTATTTGTGCTTTCTGGAAAAGAATTGGCACAAAAATCAAGTTTGCTACTGGAACTGAGATGGAACTAAATGAGGCTATAGAATCATGGATAAATAAACAAAAACCACAAGTATGTGTTTTCTTCATTAAAGAGAAAATGTTCCCAAACTCAGTAAAAGAAACAGAGCAATTACTTGAATTGATGAAGTTTAGAGAAAAGATCATGAGTTATGATAAATTGTATTTTAGGGAACTTGAAAACAAGGATGATTTGGAAGATTTAATTGAAGATTGTATTGCAGAACATGTATGTAGAGAAATTCCTGCTAAATTCGATGATCTTTTGCCTTCATTTATACCTAGTCTATCTATTGATGGTGATATAGATGAATACGGACCTACAATAAATTTCGAAAGTGAAGGAGTATGTTGGTCAAAATTAAGAATTGCTGATGAATTTTCAATAAAATATAAAGTAAAACTAATTCGACCGACAACTACGCATCAATTTATCCATAATAATATAAATTTTAATCCATATCATTGTCTAAGAATGCACATATATTCACAGATAAAAAATATAGATAGGTTAGATTATCGAGAAAGGGAAGTTCATGAAAAACAAATCAATATTATTTTTCCATGGGAATTCCATCAAGACTTTGACTCAGCGGTAAGCACCGGTGACCAACTTGAAGTAAGGGTTCAATTCGAGGATTGGGAAAAGTACGACAATGATCCCACAAGAGTTACACCTTATGGTTATGCTGTAATGGACAAATATCCAGTCGTTAACTCAATTGCAGGGTTACCAAACGAATACAGCATGGAAGTAAGCCTTGATAATAACAATTTGATTATTAAATCCGATGCTTTTGAAAGGCTCGCTAATAGGACTATAATTATTAGTAGAGAAAGAATAGAAGCAGCTGGATTTAAAAGCTCTGATGGTATCTACCTTGGTTTTCATTCTAGAAATAGTGTAGCCTTTATTAATATTCTTGAGCTTAGAGGAACAGCTTTATAATTAGGCTAATATCATGTGCTTTGTAATTGATCTGATTTCGACAATATGGATAGGATATATCAATCCTTTTATCAATCAACAATGGTCTAATATAGAATTCTGGCGCATATCAACATTAGCTCTTCTTTCTTTGCTACTATTAATATATTCATTTAAAAACAAAATAATTAAATTATACAGTAAATCTTCTTTAGTTTCACATGATAGTAATATATATTCACAATTTGACAATATTCTACCAGAGAGAAAATTGAATGAGATATTAGATCGTTTAAATTGCAATCAAAGTATACACGATGAAAATGATTATAAGTTTATTATTTATCTTAGAAATTATGAAGAAGAATCAAATAAATATATTATTAGGAAAATCGAAAAAGCTCACAAGAATTTTGCGAATACGCTTCTTAAATTAAAGAATTTTATGATTATAAGTTTTTTCGTTATTCAAAATGATTATGAATATTATATGTTACCAGAATTGAAATATAATAATCCAAAAAGATATCTTGCAAAATATAATGAGCTATTGATTTACATATATGAAGTAGAAAAATCGTATAAACGATACAGAAAAATAATAAAAGAAAGATTATTGATCTAATGAGGAAGATAAATAAAGACTAAATCCCCCCTCTACCGCCGTTGCGCGGTAATATCCCCTGTGCTATAATCCACCCATGTCTGCCAACCAGTTCCAGCTCGTCTCCGCATTCGCCCCCGCCGGTGACCAGCCCCGCGCCATCGCCGGCGCCATAGAGTCCATCCAGTCTGGCAATCGCCACACCACCTTGCTCGGCGTTACCGGCTCCGGCAAAACCTTCGCCGTCGCTGCCATCGTCGCCCAGCTCAACCGCCCCGCCCTGGTCCTCTCCCACAACAAAACCCTCGCCGCCCAGCTCTACGGCGAGTTCCGCTCCTTCTTCCCCCAAAACGCAGTGGAGTATTTCATCTCCTACTACGACTATTACCAGCCCGAGGCATACCTCCCCACCTCCGACACCTACATAGAGAAGGACACCGAGATCAACGAGGAGATTGACCGCCTGCGCCTGCGCGCCACCGCCAGCCTGATGGAGCGGCGCGATGTGCTCATCGTGGCGAGCGTGTCGTGCATCTACGGTCTGGGCAACCCCGAGGACTACCGCAGCCTGCTCTTGATGCTGAAGGTGGGCGGGACGGTCACCCGCGAGGAGATCCTGCGCAAGCTCACCGACATCCACTACGAGCGCAACGATGTGGAGTTTGCCCGCGGCACCTACCGCTCCCGCGGCGACACGGTGGAGATATTCCCCAGCTACGAGGAGCGCCCCTACCGCATCTCCCTCCTGGGCGATGAGGTGGAGCGCATAGAGGTGCTGGACCCCGTCACCGGCAACCAGTTGGGCAGCATGGACTATTTGGTGGTGTATCCCGCCAAGCACTTCGTCACCCCCGAGGAGCGCATGAAGGATGCGATTGCCGGCATTGAGGCGGAGTTGGCGGAGCGCCTGAAGCAGCTGCGCGGCGAGGCGAAGCTGGTGGAGGCGCAGCGGCTGGAGCAGCGCACCAAATTTGACCTGGAGATGATGCGGGAGATCGGCTACTGCACCGGCATAGAGAACTACAGCCGCCACATGGCGGGCAGGGCGCCGGGCACCCGCCCCGATGTGCTGCTGGACTATTTCCCCAAGGATTTCCTGTGCATCGTGGATGAATCGCATGTGTCGCTGCCGCAGGTGCGGGGCATGTTCAACGGCGACCGCTCCCGCAAGCAGGTGCTGGTGGACTATGGGTTCCGGCTGCCCTCGGCGCTGGACAACCGCCCGCTGCACTGGGAGGAGTTCAACGCCATCATCCCGCAGTTCCTCTATCTATCCGCCACCCCCGGCGACTACGAGCTAAGCCACAGCACAATCGTAGAGATGATCATTCGACCGACAGGGTTGGTGGACCCGCCCATAGAGGTGCGACCCTCCACGGGGCAGGTGGACAACCTCATCGGGGAGTTGCGGAAGCGGGTGGAGCGGGGCGAACGCTGCCTGGTGACCACACTGACCAAGCGCATGGCGGAGGACCTCAGCGACTATCTGTTTAACCTCGGGTTGCGGGTCAAATACATGCACAGCGAGGTGGACAGCCTGAGCCGGGTGGAGATACTGCGCGAGCTGCGGCTGGGCAAGTTTGACATCCTGGTGGGGATAAACCTGCTGCGGGAGGGACTGGATTTGCCGGAGGTCTCGCTGGTGGCGATTTTGGACGCCGACCGTGAGGGGTTCCTGCGCAACGATAAGAGTTTGATCCAGACCGCGGGACGTGCCGCGAGAAATCTAAGCGGTCTGGTCATCCTCTATGCGGATAAGATGACCGACAGCATCAAGCGGGCGATGGCGGAGTGCGGGCGGCGCAGGTTGATCCAGCTTGCGTATAATGCGGAGCACGGCATAGAGCCGCAGTCCATCATCAAGTCGGTGGAGGAGGTTATGGCGTCAACAGCGGCAGCGGATGAGCGCATTGTGGAGGCGCAGATCGGGCTGACGGAGTTTGACCGCGAGAACCCCAACGCCATACCGGAGTTGATCCGGGAGTTGGAGAGTGAGATGAAGCTGGCGGCGGAGGAACTCCGCTTTGAGGATGCCGCGGTGCTGCGCGACAAGGTGAAGGAGATCAAGGGGGAGAAGCCGGGGGAGGAACCGGAGGTGCCCTACACCCACCGCAAGACGCGGAAGAGGCGGGGATGGTAAAAGATAGTATAATGAGAGGAAGGGAGTCGAACACATGTTAACTATGGAATTGTTAAGAAAGCGAAAAACAGAGCTGAAAAGGATCGCTAGTAAATATGGAGCGACGAACATTCGCGTATTTGGGTCAATAGCAAGAGGAGAAGCGGATGAAAAGAGCGATTTAGACATTTTGATAGAAGTTAAACGCGGGTTTACTTTGATGAAGCATGCTGGTCTGATGCTAGAACTTGAGGAATTGTTAGGTTGTAAGGTTGATGTGGTAGTAGACAGGAGCTTGAAACCGAGGATTAAAGATAGGGTGTTGGCGGAGGCTAAACCGCTTTGAGAACAGACGACGAAAGAATTGATGACATCATAAAGGCTATAGAGGAAATTGAAAGCCAATCACATCACAGCGAGGCAGAATTTTTCGAGAATAGGATGCTGCAAGTATGGATGATTTATCACTTGCAGATTATCGGTGAAGCAGCAGGTCGATTAAGTGAGAAGGCTAAATCACAATACCCGGAAATTGCGTGGAAAATGATTGTTAACTTTAGGAATATTATTGTTCATGCTTATTTTGATGTGGATTTATTTGAGGTGTGGGATTCCGTGACAAAAGATATTCCAGAGCTAAAGAAAGCTCTATCAATAAAGAATAATTAAACAACCACTTATACACTAAGATTTCTTCCCATACCCCTTCCCGATATCGTAAGCCTTGCCCAAGAATGCCCCTAGCCGCCAGTAACTATCCTGCGAGATGGAGAACATGATGGGATTAAGCTTGGCAATGTCCAACACTCCATTGGTAAGGAACCGTTTCTCGCTATATGACTCCACTATCTCCCCGAAGAACAGCTCGCCGTCAACCACCTGTCTGACCTTGCACTCCAGGTTGAGAGGACACTCGGTTATTAGTGGGGCATTTCCCAAAACGCCGTAAAAGACCTTAAACAGCCCCGATTTATCCACCTCCATACCGGAATAAGTCCCGCAGTAATCTGTCAACTCCAGCATAGCAGCAGAAGGCAAATTGACGCTGAAGGTGGCATTCGCTACTATCCCTTTGGTGGTAAGGTGGTCACGGGCGATATCAATGGTGATGGTGGGTGGAGTATCACCCACAATACCGGCATAGGATACAGCCAGGAAATTGGGTTTGCCTTCCACATTCGCCCCCACCAGAAGCACCGGCATGGGGAAGAGGTAGGGCTTGGCACCGAGCTTGATTTTATCCATAGTGAGTTCCTTAGGTTTGGAAATATATTACAATGATAGCAGAGGAAATCATGGCACCGCAAATATCCATACCCAAAGAAAAGATAGCTGAGTTTTGCCGCAAGCATCATATCCGCAAGCTCTCGCTATTCGGCTCGGTGCTGCGCCCGGATTTCTCGCCCCGGAGCGATGTGGATGTGCTGGTGGAGTTTGACCCGGATTCGCGAGCTGGTTTCTTTGAGCTCTATGATATGGAACGGGAGTTCGGAAAGCTGATAAAGAGGGATAAAGTTGATTTGAACACACCGGGCAGCCTTTCCAAATACTTCCGGGATGAAGTAGTGGCGAAAGCCGAGGTTCTGTATGACGCAACATGATGACATGGCAAGATTAAAACATATCCGTGATCAGGCTCAGGAAGCTATTACTCTGCTTAGAGGAAAAACCAAAAACGATTTGGAAAATGATCATATCCTACAGCTTGCTCTTACAAGATTAGTAGAAATAATAGGTGAAGCTTCAACCAAGGTTTCAATAGAATTCAAGCAACAACATAAAGAGATCCCGTGGCAACAAATGAAAGGTATGAGAAACAGGTTGATTCATGATTATGATAATGTAGATTTGAATGTCCTTTGGAATGCAGTTAAATACAATCTTCCTGAATTAATGGAAAAATTGAAGACGGTCATTGATTAAGTCTGTCTTATTCAAAAAGTCACCTTATTCTACCACCTCTCCTTGTGCACACGCTCCTGCTGATAGCGATCGTGCGAAGGTTTGGACTCGTTGGGATAGCCGATAGGCACCAGCGAAAGCGGTGTGATGTTCCCCGGCAAGCCCACTATTTTGCGAATCCCCTCTACACGGTCATGGAGCGGGTATATGCCCAGCCACACTGATCCCAGCCCCATAGCAGTCGCTGCCAGAAGGATGTTTTCGGTCGCCGCGCTGCAATCCTGCACCCAGTAACCCTTGAAGTCCTCTTTATCCTCATCGCCACACACCAGTATTGCCACTGGCGCTTCAGCGAGCATCTTGGCATAGGGATGCACTTCCATAATCCGCTCCATTATCTCGCGGTCCCGTATCACCACAAAGTGCCAGGGTTGTTGGTTACCCGCGCTGGGGGCGTGCATCGCCGCCCGTAAAAGCGTCTCCACCGCCTCCTCCGAGACCGGCACATTGGAATAACTTCTTATGCTGCGGCGTGACATGATCACTTTTAATGCTTCCATCTTAATTTTCCCCCTGATCTTTTATATCCGACCCGCCGGCTTCCCCGAACCAGCCAAATCCCATCCGCCTGATGGCGTCAAGCATTTCTGTGTTACCCTCGGGCATGGCATCCGCCCGATAGTGCAGCCCGAACCGGTATTGCGCGGCATTTATGTAGCCCTGCTCCCGCACCCGTGCCAGGCACTTCTTTGCGAATTCCTCCCCCTCCACCGCACAGCAAACCTCGGCTAAGGTTGCCCGGCGGCTGGGTGTGCTTTCCACGCGCAGGTTTGGATACTTGCCCTTATAAGCTGCCATTAACTCTGCATCGTCCTGATCACAATATTTCTCGTGATGGGCGATGATTTCCGGACCCAGCTTGAGCCGCGGCTCCGGCTTGGTGTCGGGATAGCCTATGCAAAGGAGCACCACTGGCAGGACATGCCTAGGCAGCCCGAACATTTTAGGCAATTTGGCAAAATACTCCATGATAGTCCCGATAAAGACCGAACCCAGTCCTAGAGCATCAGCGGCGGTGCGTATCGTCTGGGCGAAGATCATCGTATCTTGAAATGAGATCCAGAAGTGGCGGAAGGAATCCTGCGCGGTGAAGGGTGCAACGGAGAGTTCCGCCCAGCGGGCATTGCGATGCCAGTCTATGCAGAACAAAAGGTGCACCGGAGCTTTAGCCATGAAAGGCTGTGTACACATTTTGGCGAGTTTTGCCCGCGTCTTTTCCTCCCGCACCACGATGATTGAATAGGGCTGCAGGTTGCCTCCGCTGGCGGCATGGCATCCCGTCTCCAGAATGGCTCCCAGCACTTCATCCGGCACGAGGCGATCGGCAAAATCCCGCAGGCTCGCACGCTCCATCAAGAGCCGGATCGTCTCGTTCCTATAACTCTCTCCTGTTTGATGCTTGATTACCCCGTGATGGTCAGGTCTTTTTCCCGCCACATCCTCTCCTTGAATATTTTGATCATTTAAAAAGGGAGTTGTTAGCTCCCCTTTGGGTCTATTTGATTAAAACCGCATGCCCATCTTTAATCAGATAGTCATCCTCTATACGGAAGCCGCCGTTTTCATCGTAGAAGCCTGGCTCCATGGTAAAAACGCAGCCATCAGCAAGCTTTAGTCCGGCGAGTGCATGGTCGGCAGCAGCGATGAGCGGATGAATATCGTGCACCTCTACGCCCAACCCGTGACCATAGGAATGTTTCTCCATCCCCAGCATGCCGGCATCGGCGACCACCTTTTGTAGTTCCTTCCCCAGGCTAAGGGGTGTATGTTCGGTCAAGTCCAGTTCCATCAAACGGGCGATCATCTGCCGGTTGACATCGAACCAAGGCAGGTCGGTAACATCCCCGCCGATGTGGAAGGTGCGGGTGATGTCGGAGGCATAACCGTGGCACCACAGACCCAAGTCTACGATAAGACGGTCGTTATGCTCTAGTTTGCGCTGGGTGTAGCGAATAGGATGGGGATCAGTGGCGCGGGGTCCGGCGGCAACTATGGGCGAGAAGGAAAGCGGCTTGTCAAAATCCACCGCCAAGTGATGGATGAGACGGTTGATTTCAGCCTCGGTGACGCCGGGCTTGGCAAGCTGCGCCACCCGCTCCATTATCATGTAGGATTCCTGTATGGCTTCACGGATAAAGGATAGCTCTATATCATTCTTGTATGCGCGAAGTTCCAGCAAAACTGCTTCTGCCATGTTCAACTCATAGAGTTTTTTAAACTGTTTATACATGCTATGACTGATTAAATCCAACCCCGGTATCATTTTGGAGTGTTCCACTGCGATGGAGGTGCCCGGTCGCAGCACTTCCTGCACGCCGCCCATAAAACCATCAGCTTTGCTGTAAGCAAGAATCTCCAGGACATCCTTAAGCGGTTCCAGGGGTTGAGCTTCCATGGCATGGCAAACTATTGCCGCTTTGCCCGATGGGAGCAGGATGAACGCGGCAGGGCGGGTGAATTCCACATCCAGCAGGAACATCTTCAAGTTGGGGCTGTCCCATTTGATGCGCAGGAGCATAACCGGGCAATCTAGAAGCGGGATGGCTTGTGTCAGCTTGGCGGAGAAGGCGTCTTTTATCACTTCAGGTGTAGTCTTTTTCATGGCAACCTCTTTTCAATGTATCATCCGCTCATTATCGCATAAATGGGATATGGAGTGGAATAATGACGATAGGGACTCTAATCAAGCTTGTAAAGTGCAGGTCGTCTGTCGTTAAAAAGGTGATTCGTGGGTGTGAACTGCTTGTCCCGTGCCAATATGAGATCAAGTGTGACAACGGCGCATCCTTCGCGGGCAGATTTGCCCCGGTTTAGTCTACGAATAGTCCTGCCCCGATGGGAATAGACAATGGAACCGCCCTGGAAGCAGAGAGTGCAATTGTCCAGCGTTTCTGCTCCCACACGGTTGACGGTAGCAGTATAGACGCCATTTTCCACCGCCCGGGCATACATCGCACGCTGGCTGTAGTGCAGCACCAGATTGGCAGGGTGCAGGATCAAGTCGGCACCCATCAGCGCTATGGTGCGCGCCGATTCGGGGAAGATCCAATCAAAGCAGATCATCATCCCAATCCCGGCGCCACCGATATCCCAGACCTTGAATCCATCCTCTCCCGCATCAAAGTAGTCCTTCTCCCGGAAGAACAGATGTGTCTTCTGGTAAATCCCCACTACGCCATCTTTGCCAATGATGGTCGCAGCATTGAATATCTTGCCAGCCACTTTAAGCGGGAAACCATAGGTGATGTAGCAATCCAGCTTGTGGGTTAGTTCCTGCGCCCAGTTGGATGTGGCGCCGGGGACTTCCTCGGCATAACGGGAAAGCTCGGCGCGGTCAACGAACTGGTAGCCGGTGAACGCTAATTCGGGGAGCAGCCAGAGATCAGCTGTGGGAGCAGCAGAAATCATCTCCTCTGCCCGCACCCTGTTACCGGCAACATCGGTGCGAATTGGACGGTTCTGAAATATGCCAAGGCGGAAGGCGGCTGGATCAATCACGCTTTGACCCCTATCGTGCCCAGATAGAGCACCGGATATTCCGGAGGAACCTCCAGCACACGGTTAACCTCATCGTCCTTAAAGGCGCCGATGGCGCAGCAGCCCAGTCCTGCCGCTTCTGCTGCCAGGTGCAGAGACTGTCCCAGATGACCGAGATCAAGCAGAATATAACGATAACCCCGATCTGCGTAGCGGGCGGTGATGCGGTCGGGGATCATCGCCCAAGCGAGGTTGACCGCCGCCAATGCCATATTGCGCTGTCCCAGACAGGCTTCCGCCAGTTCGTCGGCGACGCTGTGGCTCACCGTTTGCCGCAGAGCGAATTTCTCCACATCCAGACAGTAAACGCCGGGGTCAAGCCCGGTCACGGCATTGACTGCGACCAGCGTTTCAAAGGCAAAGGTGGCGCCAGCAGAGGGGGTGGTGCGAAGTGCACGATCCCCGCGGTGCTCGGTAACACCGGCACACGCCCATAGAAGCCATGCCAGCGTCTCCAGCGATATCGGCTCGCCGGTGAAGCGGCGATGACTGCGCCGAACCTTGAGCGAGGTTGCCAGCGGCATGGCGGGGAACTCAGGCAGGGGCAGGCTGATGAGCGTGCCATCCTGCGGCGGGAAGAGTGGACCGCCCACAGTATAGGGTTCCCTTCCTCGCGAAGTACGGGTGTAGGAACTCTCACGCAAGAATTTAGTGCCGTTTGAATCCATGGCAAACCTCCCAATTCAGCATTTGATTATGGATCACTCTCGCATCTTAAATTGATGAAGTCATTCCGGTTAATTATCTGAATTTGATCATCGCAATTATCAAATCCTTTCCATTCTCAATCGGTTTATTTTACTAGGATCCTTCCATCATTCTTGTAGTCTATCGTTCCCAGTTTGCTTATGCCGTCCACCACTACATCGTTGAATGGGAGCCCTGTATCCACCTTGTCCTTGCCCTCCGCCAGCAGCACATCATAGCCGTCCTTGCCGGCAGCCAGAAAGGTGCTGGTCGCAATGCTGTAGACTTTGTTCGGGTCGAGCGGCACTCCGCCAACATTGACTTCCGCTACCTTCCCACCTTCATAGACCACCGTCATGCCGCTCACCTGCAGGAAAGGTCCCTCGCCGCGGCTGGCGATGCTGTGCCCCAGCGCCGTCAAGAGCGCTGAGCCGGTCAGCTTGAGCGTGGCGATGTTGTTGTCAAACGGGAGCGCGTCCATCAAATCCGCCAGCTCGACATCACCGGGACCTAGATCGCTGCGGAAGGTGCCCGCGTTGACCAGCGCGATATCCGTCTTCACCCGGGCGCGCAGCAGATCGCACACTAGGTCGCCCAGGGTCGCCTCGCCGGTGCGCACCGCATTGTTGTTGCCCACCAGCACCGTCGTGCTCTTCGCCAGCACGCGGTCAGCGACTTGCCCCTGCCTAGCGGCATAGTCATCTATCACAGCTTTGACTGCGGCATCATCCGACCACTCCTTGGTCACCGGCAGCAGCTGCCATGCCACCAATTTGGGCTTTTCACCTTTCTTCAACTCCAGGTCCAGCCTGCCCACCCATTTGCCGTATTCATGCGCCGTGACCACCACGGTATCGTCCTCTATGATGGGGGCGGAGAGTAGCGTGTGGCTGTGCCCGCCCACGATGGCGTTGAGCCCCGGCACCGCCTTTGCCAGCGCGCAATCTTCGTTATAGCCGATATGGGTGAGGGCGATGAGGAGGTCGGGCTGGGGCGCATTCTTCCCATTAAAGTTCTCCAGCATCTTTTTGGCGGCTGCGGCGGGATCGGCAAAGCTTAGCGCTGCTACTGCGGGATCAGATGTGACCCCTGGAGTATCAGGTGTGGTCAAACCGAAGATTGCGACAGTGTAATCCTTGCCACCGGTCTGCACATTCAGCATCACGCTGCCTTTGGTCAGGTTCTTGCCTTGTGCATCGGCGATGTTGGCGCACACCCAGGGGAATTTGGAGATCTCTATCAAGTGGCGCAGATTCGCCAGCCCGTAGTCAAACTCGTGATTGCCGAAGCAGACGGCATCGGGCTTCATCTGGTTCAGCGCGGAAATATCAGCCTCCCCCTTGAAGTAGTTGCTGAGGCGCGAGCCGGTCAGCACATCGCCAGCGACTACAAACAGCGTGATAGCACCACGCTCCGCGTTCTCCTTGCGCACCGCTTCCACGATGGTCGCGATGCGTGCCAACCCGCCCCGCTCTGCACCCTCCCAGTTGAAGGGCAGCAAATGACCGTGGTAGTCGTTAAAATGCAGGATGGTGATATTATAGGGGGAATCGGGGGCACCGGTGGAGGGTGTGGCAGCAAAAAGCCAGCAAATACCAAGCACCAGCAACGCAATGACCATTAAGAATCTTTTCATGGATGTCTCCGGGATGATGAGTTCAAGATGTCACTATGATATATCCGATTACCCTTTGCACAAAATGATATTGGTGGGATGCAGATGCCAGCACGACGAATGAAGATTCTACCGCTATTCCTACCCCGCCTGGGGTGCCCCTTGCACTGCGTGTTTTGTAATCAGGAGGGAGTAACCGGCTCGACCGAAATTATCCCTCCAGAACGCATAACAGAGCTTGTGGGCGATGCGGTCTATGACGAGATAGCTTTCTATGGGGGATCATTCCTCTCGCTGCCGGCTAAGATGCGCGATGCCTATCTGGCGGCAGTGCGCTCGTTGATGGAGCAGGGCAGGGTCGGGCGATTGCGCTTCTCCACCCGCCCCGACAGCATTACCGACGAGACGCTGGCTGCTCTTGCCCCGTTTGCGCCGGCAGTGGTGGAGCTGGGCGTGGAGTCGCTTAGCGACCGGGTGCTTGCAGCCGCCAACCGCGGGCATACGGCACAGGACGCATTAAACGCTTTGGAACGGCTGAGGGCTGCGGGGCACGATGTAGTGTGGCAGCTGATGCTGGGATTGCCCGGAGAAACGGCGGAGGATCGCGAAGCGACGCTTGCCGGCACGCTGTCTGCCCATCCGCCCATGGTGCGGTTATCTCCCACGCTGGTGCTTGCCGGCACAGAGTTGGCTGAAATGTGGTGGAATGGTCGCTACACAGCGATGACACTAGGGCAGGCGGTGGAGGAACTGACGCGCTGGGTGGGGACGCTGGAAGCAGCCGGGATAAAGGTTGTGCGCATGGGGTTGCATCCGGCGGAGGGGAGGTTCACGCCGGGGGAGGTGCTGGCGGGACCATGGCACCCCGCGCTGGGTGAACTGGTGCGCAGCCGTTTAGCGCTGGGCGAGATGGAGAGGCTGCTTGCCGGCTATGTGGGGGACTCACCGGTGATAGAGGTGCCTCGCTGTAAGCTGAGCATTTACCTGGGGCAGGGGAAGGGAAATCTGCGTTTGCTACAATCACGATTCGGTAATCTGATAATAGAGCCCGCCGATGTAACTGAACCGCGTTTACTTTCTGACCGGAAGTCGGGAATACGATGAACAATTTATAGATCAAGAGCGAAGGTTAGAAATAATTTGATATCATTTGAAAGAGTGATAAAATTTAAAATTCAAGCGGGAGGCAAAACAATGGACTTTATTGATGAAATTAGACAGTTTGTGATTAGGATTAAAGAGATCGTAGACAAGCTTAAGACTGAAGAAGCTACGAAACTCTCATTGATAAACCCTTTCATTGAGCTTCTAGGATATCAAGTACGAGATCCGAATGAGGTAATTCCTGAGTTTGTGGCTGATTTTGGCACAAAAAAAGGTGAAAAGGTTGATTATGCCGTATGTATTGATGGAAAACCTGCAATTCTAATAGAAGCAAAACCTGTTAATACACTACTGGAAGCACACGATTCACAGTTGTTCCGATATTTTTCGACTACAGGTGTAAAATTTGCGATCTTGACGAATGGCACCTTATACAAGTTCTACTCTGACATTCAAAATACCAATAAAATGGATGATACGCCATTCTTGGAATTTGACCTTTTCAATTTCACAGAATCCCAAGTTGCTGAAGTTAAAAAGTTTAAGAAAGGGAGTTTTAATCAAGGAGCATTATCAGAAACGGCAGCGACATTAAAATATACAAATGCCATTAAAAACGAGTTTGATAGTTTAGTAAAAGAACCTAGTACTTATTTCGCTAAACTTTTTATCCGAAAGATTCACTTAGGTAAGATTTCTCAAAATATTTTAGAAAGATTCAAACCAATAGTTAAAAAAGCATTGAGTGAATATCTTGATGAACGTCTTAATGATATGTTAAATGCAGCTATCAAAGCCACAAAAGCACCAGTATCAGCGCCAGAACCACAACCGGAAATTAAAAAAGAAGATGTAAAACCAGAAAAAGAACACGGAATAACAGAAATGGAAATTGAAGCTTATTATCTTATTAAGTCATTATGTCGAGATCTTGTTGATATGAAAAGAATAACATATCGAAATGTAAAAACGAGATTTAGTATTATTCTTGATGATAATGTAAGAAAATGGTTTTGTCGTCTTCATCTTGAAAGAAGTAAAAAATATCTATATGTAAGAGATATGGATGACAAAGAGAAGTTGCTTCAAGTTAATGTTCTTGATGATATTTATAACTATCAGGAAGATATTAAGAACAGTTTAATGTTACATTTAAAACCGAAAGAAAATAATTCCCCCCAGTAACAGGGGGGGATTTTTATTAGTAAAACATCGGGAAATTCTTTTTGTGGACTACACAGCCTGCCGGCACTTGATAGCCCTGTGGCGCCCACATCATCTTCGTCACGAACTGCCCGCTGATGCTGCCTTCGCCGCCCAAATCCAGCATCTTGTGCACATCCAGGTTGCCTTCCACTATGCCCAGCACCTGCACCTCGTCCGCCCGGATGTTGCCCACCACTTTGCCGCCCACATCCACCTTGACCAGTCGCCGCGCGGTAATATCGCCGTGGAATTCACCCTGCACCAGCACGCTTTCCCGGGCATCCATCCTGCCCTTTATCACTTCACCTGAGGCAATAACCGTAGTGAACTGAACCCTGCTGAAATCCACTCTTTTTGGCATTTATCCTTCACGAACCTTTCTAATTTATCTATCTTCCCAGACGCTCCACCAGTTCCAGCATGTGGCAATCCAGCGCCTGGCATTTCTCCCAGGCATCGGCGAGGGGGCTGACCACTATCTTGCCCGATTGCCTGCCCACCATCACATCGTGCGCATCAGCCAGTATCAAGTCCACCGCGGCCGCACCCAACTGGCTGGCGAGGGAGCGATCAAACGCGGTGGGAGGTCCGCCGCGCTGCAAATGCCCCAGCACACAGACCCGCACTTCCAGCCCGGTAATGCGGTTGATGACCTCCGCCACATGGTAGCTGATGCTGACTTGCGGAGGTCGCGGCAGTTCATCGTGTTCGGGATGCGCTGCCATGTCCGCGCTGCCCGCGCCCTCGCTGACCACCACGATGCTTGATGTCTTGCCGCGGGAGTGCCCCGCGTTGATGCGGTGCGCGAGCTTCTCCAGGTCGGGTTTGACTTCGGGCACCAGCAGCCCCTCGGCACCGCCCGCCAACGCCGCCTCCAGAGCGATAAATCCGCGTCTCCGTCCCATCACTTCCACTATGAATATGCGCTCGTGACTCTCGGCGGTCTCGCGGATCTTGTCTATGCCCATGATAGCGGTGTTGACCGCGGTATCAAATCCGATGCAGGCATCGGTTCCGGCGACATCGTTGTCTATGGACGCCGGCACCCCCACCACCGGGATTTTATATTCCCGCGCTAGATCGTGGGCGCCTCGGAAGGAGCCATCACCGCCGATGATCACGATGCCGGTGCATTGGTGCTTTTTGAGCACCGAGTAGGCTTTCTTGCGTCCCTCAGCAGTCAGAAAGAGGGGGGAGCGTGCCGTGCGCAGTATGGTACCCCCGCGGTTGATGATGCCGGAGACGCTGTGCACCGCCATATCCACATAGTCGTCATCAATCAGCCCCTCGTAGCCGGAGTAGAAGCCGACCACCTGGGCATGGCGGGCAAGCGCGGAACGCACCACCGCACGCAGTGCGGCGTTCATGCCGGGAGCGTCACCGCCGCTGGTGATGACCGCTATCTTGTGCTCCACCATCGGCTACAGCCCCTGCCCCACGATGATTATGATGTCGGCGGTGTCTTCCTTGATTGCGGCATCGCCCAGTTCGTAAATCTCCTTCAGCACCTGCGCCGCGCGGGAGCCGCCGCTACCGGTGAGGATGAATGTCCCCTGCAGCTTATCCGTAGTGTAGTTGCGGGCGCTGCCTGCCACAATCAGCTTGCGGTTGCGCAGGAACTCCACCAGATTGGTCTTGCTCACATAGGGCTGATCGGTGCCGTTGAGTAACTCTATATAGGCGTTTTTCTCGCTCTTCACATTCTTGTGCTTGATGGGGAGATCCTTGTGCTTGGGAAAATCCAACCCCAGCACCAGGCTCGCTGCGATGGGGACGGGCTTATCCAGCTTGAAGCGGTCAGCGATGGATTTAGCAGCCTCTGCCACGCCCTCGGCTCCCGGTCGGTAGAGCACCACACTGCGGGACTGTTTGCGCGGATACCACGGGTTTTCCTGGGTAATCTGGTCGTAGCCGATCTGGCGCAACCGTTCGGCGACGGACTGGCTGCGGCTGTCATCGCCCACCTCATTGACCAGGCGAATACGCAGTGGCGACATCACCGTGGGGTTGGTGGGAAGGGGCGTGGGAGGAGGAGTGACCGGGTTGGTGGGATTGGTGGGAAGCGGCGTGGGCGGAGCCATCACATCGGTGACGCTTTTATTTGTTGTAACAGGCTCTTCCTTTTTACTGGATTTGGATTTGTTCAAATAGTCTATGGATAGCCAGATGAGAACCACCAGTACGGCAATGATGACAACCGTAGCGACCGCGCGGCGTTTGCGGGTGCGCTTGCGATCGTCTATAAGGGATGCCCTGCCGCCGCCAGTCATCTTCAAATTATTCATGGTCTTATTTTCTCATATTCGGGGGAAGCCTGCAATGCGATTGCTTGGATGGTGGCTTTAATACAGTAAAGGGAGTGATTTGGTCAAATCCCCAGCGCCTTGCATGCTAAGCCGTGCCGTACACTCCGGGCTGTGTGGATAGCGTTATCCCGCCGCAGATGGCGCATCACCGCCACGATGGCAGTAAACCCCGCCAGAAAGACACTGGCACGCCCGGGGTCGCTTTTCAACATATTGCTTATCTCCTGTGTGGGGAGCGATGACAAATGCTGGATTAATTTCTCCCCCTCCGCCCGACTAAGCACTAAGCCGTGGATCAAGTCCGGGCGGTAGGTGTCGGCTCCGGCGACCAGGCTTGCCCATGCGGTCGCGGTTCCTCCCGCGATTGCGAGTGGTTCATCATCCTCAAGATGCCAGCCCGATTTGCTTAACATCGTATTCACATAAGTATAAAGATGAGAAATTTCGTTCTGGGCAGGCGGATTGTGGTGGAAGAACTGCCAGGTTGTGGTCTGGCAGCCGATGGGCAGGCTTTCCTGCACTGTGATATTCCCCTGCCTGCCAGAAACGAGTTGGGCAGTATGTCCGCCCAGGTCCAGCACTGCACCTGTATGTTGGGGGAAGAGGTCCGCCGCCCCCAGCCATGCCAGTTGTCCCTCCTCCTCCGAGGTTACGACACGAAGCATCATCCCGACTGATTTTCCTGCCGCGATGAGCCGCTCCGACACGCCCGGCAACTCCCGCAGCGCCCCGGTGAGCACTCCCATCATGGCATCCATTTTGCCGGTGAATTGTCGACCCAGTGTTTGAATAGCATACAACACCCGTGGCAGGATAAGAGAGGATGAATCGGGTTCGACGAGCAGCTGGCCTAGTTCCAAAGTGATGGCGCCTGATTTACCCCACACGATGTGATGATTGCTGCAGGTCGCTTCCACCCACAACAGAGTCCAGGAACCCACATCCAGGGCGAGCACAGATTTGGGCGGATGCTTCACTTGAGGATGGCGAGCTTGCCCGTCATGCGGTTGCCGGCTGCATCCTCCAACCGATAGAGATAGATACCAGCAGCCGGAGTGCTGTCCCCGCTCACTTTGCCATCCCAATCCGCCATGCCCTGCGGGGCGGAAAGCCAGACATCCGCTACTTCCTGTCCGGCAAGATCGTAAAGGCGGAAATGGACGGACGGTGTAAGCCCTGCCCAATGCAGGGAGCCCGTCAGCGGGTGGTAAGGATTGGGATAAGGATGCGCCGACGCCAGGTTCTGTGGTGGCACCCCACCAGCGATGCCCAGACTGCTCAGGGCATCTGCCACCAAGCCACGCGCTCCCGCCTCCAGGAAGGGAACATCCAATGTGTTAGGAAGGTCCGATGGTTTATGATAATAGGGATTATTGGTGGGGGTCTTCTCCGTCTCCATGCAGGCGGCAATTCCATTTTGCCAGAAGCTGGCATGGTCGGAAAAATATGCCAGAGGGTCTATCTCTAGATCCCAAATCACCACTCCCGGCACATAGAGGTTCCCTGAAGATACAAAGTCGGTGCCGGGACCGTTGTTCACCCGGTCATAGATGGAAAAGACCCGCCCATCATCGCCGGAATATCCGATCATGTCTGCCTGCAAGTCAACCTGCAGCGGGTCACCATCCGCCACTGCATGTTGGGCGTAATACGAACTGCCTAACAGTCCCTGCTCCTCCCCCGAAAAGAAGATGAGCTTGAGAGTTTTATCCAGCGTTACCCCATTTAGCAGGCGTGCCAACTCCAGCAGGGCAGCGCAACCGGTGGCATCGTCATCGGCGCCGGGGGCAACCGTGCTGGGAGTGTTTAGGCAAATACTGTCGTAGTGGGCGCTTGCTGCCACCTGCTGCTGCGACATGCCAGGGATAGTGCCGATAACATTCAGCCAGGCGAGGTTGGGATCAATCGTGCTCTGCTCATCTGCCCAGGTTAGCCCACTGTCGTTAGTCCCACACAGGCTGACCTCATAGCCGCAGACTGAGCCCTGCGTCTGGTTTTGCATATATACACCCACAAAGTCATTTATCACTGGAGTATGATACTCGAGCCAGGTAGCTCCGCCGTCCTCAGTTCTAAGCACCAGCCCGCCGGAACCCACCGCCCAGCCCAGGTTCTGGTTCAGGAATTGAACTCCGCCCAGGTATTCCGAGCCGCTGGGCGTTGTTTGCCGCATCCAGGTAACTCCGCCATCAACCGTAGCAATTATAGTGCGATCAAAGTTACCCACTGCCCAGCCGTGCAAATCGTCCACGAACCATACGGAGTCGAGTAGCATGGTCGTTGGTGATGTCTGCTGTGCCCAACTATCGCCTCCATCGGTGGTGGCGATGATCAACCCGTCAGAGCCGACTGCCCAGCCATGAGTGCTATTGGTGAAGAATAGCTCAAATAGCGGTAAAGTTGTCCCGGTGGGCAGTGTTTGCCAGCTGGCACCGCCATTTTGGGTGCGCACGATGGAACCATCATTGGCGCAGATGAAGCCGAGGGAGGTGGTGACGAACTGCACGCCCAGCAACGCAGCCGTGCTGCCAATGTCCACCTGCGACCAGCTGTCTCCGCCATTAGTCGTGTGGTAAACCAAACCATCCATCCCCACCACCCAGCCATTGTTATCGTCCACAAAATGGATATCGTTGAATCCAGCCGTGGTGCCCAAATCCAACCGCTCCCACACAGCGCCCCGCTTGCGTAGCACCAAACCGTGAGTGCCGCAGATGAAACCAGTTCCGTTCGGGGTGAAGACGATGGCGCTCAGGTTATAGCCGGCGTAATATTGCTGATATTCGGCGGTGATAGCGTAGCTTTCCAGCCGACTCTTGAGGTAGGCGGCGGCATCCCGACACTGCGGATAATAGGAGTAACGAGTTCCGAAGTCCACCAAATCGTTGACGCTCGCCATCAGGTTTGCCTGCGATAACCGCGAAATCAGGTAGGCAATGCGGTCGTCGTAGCCCTGGGCGGGGGAAATCAGAGGAGGCGAGGGTTTGAGTGCAGTGCGCTTGCTCGGAGTCAACTCCCTCTGTTCCACATCGGCGGGGAGTTTACCCAACTCACACCAGGGCTTTCCCACTGCCAGCCAGAGTTCCTTGCCCTGCTCTGTCATTGAAATCAGCTTTATATTTGAGGGAAGAGAGATTGACTGTATGTGATGTTCAGTGTTGTGCAGTAGCCAGAGTCTATCGCCCCAATCCAGTGTTGCCAGTGATCTAAGTCCGGGGATGGAAACAGTGCGCGGCGCCATCACCAAGTCGGTCATGCCGAGGCGGGCACAGATGCGGACATCGGTGGGCGCATCCGAGGTCGCGGGCATAAGTCCCACTACATAGCCGGGATCGGCAACGGCAGCCAATGCCAGCCCAACGATCAGGAATATTGTGATGCCGTGCTTTGACATAGCTTCCTTGCCCCTTCCAATGTTGCCAGGATTAGTTCTCCCTCCACCTTTATCATGCCCAGCTCCACCCCGGGCTTTATCTTCTGCCCGTGATAATCAGAACCGCAGGTCACTATCATATCAAGCTCATTTGCAATGGATAAAAACCCCTCGGTCTGCTCTTGAGTGTGGTAGGAACTGTATGCCTCCAATCCCACCAATCCTGCATCGCGGAATCCAGCAAAGGTGGGCAGGCAGGTGCGATGGTCAAACTTCTCGCCGGGATGCGCCAGCGCCGGCACGATGCCTCGCGAACGCATAAACCGAATAGCAGCAAAGATCTCCGGGCGGTTAGCCGGTGCATAAGCCGGCTTGCCCTCGTGCATCCAATCCTTATCAAAATAGTAAAATGGTTTGTCGGAGCGGTCGCCGCTGCGGTAAGGTTCCAACCGCGGATCCTGGGCATTGGCGGGATGGGCAAACAGCGCCCGTGCTATGATCGGTCCCACCGGTGGCTTGCCATTCGCCTGGCGCAGGAATTCCTCGTCGTCTATGGCGAATCCGAGGTGACGGAGGTTTGCCACGCGCGCCCACGCCTGCTGCCAGCGGGCTTTCTCCAACTCGTCCAAGCGTGCAATCAGTCGTTCATCATCCACATTGATGTAGTAGCCGAGCAGGTGGAGGAACATCTCTTGATAGTCAGTGGTCATCTCAACCGCGGGGATGTAATTGAGGTTAAGGGTGGGAGCAAGCGCCAGGGCTTCTCTCTGCGCGGCAATGGTATCGTGGTCGCAGATGGAGATGGCGCCAAGGTCAAGCTTGTGCGCCAGACCAAGGATATCCGCCACCGATTCGGTGCCATCGCTGGAATAACGACTGTGGCTGTGCAGGTCTATTAAGATGGAAGGAACCTTTCTATCATGTGATTGGAATTGGCAAAAAAATAGCGGCTTGGATAGCCGCATGAGATTGCACGATGTTCAGGGGTTAGTCTCCTCGTTCTTGCCCTTGTTGCGGTTGTTTACTCTTTCCATGCGCTGCACCAGTGTCGTGGCTTCCTCATCCTTTAAGCGCCAGCCGTCCTCACGCTTCTCAAAGGTCGCCTTTTCGCCCAGGGCACCCGGGAAAACTGCTGTGTCCACCTTAACTTCACCCATGGGAGTCAGGCGTTTGATCAGATCATCGGTGATGTGGTCGGTCATGTCATTGAATTCACCGCTCTGCGCGCAGTCGTCCAGCTTCTCCTTCAAATACCTGCGACCGGGCTTGGGTTTATCAGCTTCGGCTTCGGTCTCCTTGATCGCCAGGTCGTCCAGCTTGCGCTGTGCTTCAGGGGTCATCAGATTATAGAGCCGGGTGGCATTGCGCTCCTTGATCGCCATCAAATAGTCGTGGTAAGCCTGATCAGCAGTCTTGGGACCGCCGCACGAAAGACCGCTTACAAGAATTGCTGCTGTTAAAAGAAGAAGTTTCTTCATCGCGTTACCAATAGAATTATAGCAGAATGAAACTAGGTTGGGAATAAAATCGCTGCCGCGATACCCAACCAGAAGATGAGGTTGAGAATAAGGAATACTGCCAGCCAGCGCCTGCGGGTGCTATCGGGGGGCTTGCCAAATTGGAAAACAACCGGTGGAAAAGCCATATAAAACGATGTCGCCATTGCTGCCCACATGATCATACTAACCATGCCCAGCCCGGGAACCCAGCCATAACCTTCAAACAAACGGAATAGCGTGGTAAGGTAAATGCTTTGCAAAGCACCAGTGATGAGGATGGAAAACAAACGCATTCTGATGAATCCCACCCGAATCTGCCATTTGCCTTGCAAATCCATCAACATTTTCATTAGATGGGCGGCACCTGACCCATCGGATCCGGCAACCGTTACCTGGCTTTGACCCAGCAGGTTGTTGGTTAGATAAATGCTGGTGCTCACCCGTGCGCCGCGAGTCGTGACCAGCAATGAACCTATCTCGCCGCGGGAGATGTCACCCAACGCAGTAATCGTCTCTGGTAGATTTCGTTCCACCGTCAGCGACTGAACCGGACCATGCCTAAGCTCCAGCATGTAGTGGGGCACGATCTTCTCCTTACATTCCGTATAGTATGCCAGCAGTTGATCAGCGCCGCCGGGCGTGGCAAGTTCCCGTTCATGCGTCCTTTTATACGCTACTACCATCGCATCCACGGTATCGCGGCAGCTTTCCATCAACAGCGCATCCAATTGGTGCAGGAATTCGATGTTCACCTTTAGCGGCGGGGGGTGCCACACCAGCTTTTGGATGCCAGCCGACTTCTCTTGTTGTTGTGACTTGGGCTTGGCTTCAGGGCTAGCCTTCACGCTGCTCCCTCTCTAACACTTCGTATACTGCAATGGAGTGGAAATCTTACAAAGTGATTTTCACAGATGAAATCCTTAACCTGCAATGATTTTAGCAATTATTTTGCGATGCCTTGGTTCAAATTTACCTGATACTTTGTCCGCCATCGCTCTTATTCAGGATCCAGTCTTGAACCCTTCCTTTCATTTCTTAAAAACAGAATCCCAACAGTTACCAGACCTATGGCGGTGAAAAATCCTGGGAAATAGCCACCGGTATAGAATGCAGCAATGATGTGCACAAATCCATTCAAAATTTCAATAACCACAACGATCCTAAAAATGTTTATTGCCCATTGTATTTTTCGGTAGATGAAGGGAGCGAATAAAAGTAGAAAAGCGATAATGCCAGTGTTCAAAATGATAAATGTCTGTCCGGTGATTTTGATGAAGTGAAACCAATCAAAAAAGTTGGTGAAATATTCCTCTGCACTGTGAGCTGCCTGCATAGCAACAAGGACTAAATACAGGAATTGCGTTTCAAATCTTGACCTCATTTATTTGATCTTATCTTGCTCCTTCCCCAGCGCCTCATCCATGGCGCCACTGCGATAGCCTTCCAGGTCAATCGCCGCGAAGATAAATCCTGCCTGGTGCATTATCCCGGCGATTTGTTTGCGCATATCGGCACTCAGCCGGTCCCAGTCGGCGGGGGGAAGCTCCAGGCGCCCTACCAAGCCGTGATGGCGGCAACGCACCTGTGCAAATCCCAGCGCACGCACCTCCCGCTCCACCTGCGCCACCTGCCGCAGCCCCTCCTCGGTGATTGCCGTGCCATAGGGGAAACGGCTCGCCAGGCAGGCGCTGCTGGGACGATCCCACACCGGCAGTCCCGCCAGCTTGGCGATGGTGCGGGCGTCCTGCTTGGTGATGCCGGCATCCAATAGCGGTGTTATGGCATGTCCCTCCGCTACGGCACGATGTCCGGGGCGGTGCTCCCTAAGGTCGTCAACAGTGGCGCCGAACGCAATAGCTTCCAAACCCAGCTTGTCGGCAAGCTCCCGCAGTTTAACTAACAACTCCCGCTTGCAATGGTAGCAGCGGTCGGGGGGATTGGCGACGAAAGTGGGATTCTCAAGCTCGGTGGTCTTGATGATGTGATGCGGCACGCCCAGCGCCTGAGCCACCTGCTGCGCCAGGGGGAGTTCCTCGGGGGGATAGGTTTCGGAGAGGGCGGTGGCAGCAGCGACCCTGCCCGGGAGCGCCTCCGCCGCCAGAACCAACAGGGCGGCACTATCCACCCCGCCGGAGAGGGCGACCAAAACGCCGTTGCATTTGCGGAGGATGGCGAGGGCTGCATCCCGACGCGATTCATAGGATGAAGGGGGCATAGGTGAATTATAACCCGAAATTAAAAATCAGTGCTGAGTGCTGAGTAATGAGTGCTGAGTGGAAAAGCCGATGGGGAATAGGGGAGAAAGCCGCTTCTGGGCGCCGAATATGACCAGACTGGGCATAGCAGTCCCGCCTCCTTAAGTGCAAACTGAGTATTTTAACAGAGATTGGGATGCTGTTTGGAATGAAACTTTGCTACTTGTGGCATTGTGTTTTTATATGCTAATGTTGACAAAGAAACAGACTAATGAGGTAGTTGATTGCCCAAGTCTTGTTATCTGAAGTCAATCCAAGAGGAGAGACAGATGCACAAATCGTTACCAAGTCTCCTGCTTCTTCTTGTTCTTTCTTTTTGTTCCTTATCTGTTGCCCAAGAAGACACAAGCCTTGCCATCGCCATTCCGGATTTAACTGGTGTTAAATGCGATAAAGACACCGTAGCCGCCGTATCTGAAATCCTGCGCACGGAGATAGGCAGCACTGGTGCATTTAACGTGATAGAACGAGCTCAATTGGATAAGGTGATTGCTGAGCAAAAGCTCAGTTACTCCGAGTTGGTAGATCCAAAAAATGCCGTCAAAATCGGTA
>Ga0315280_10003173_pt1 | contig 25586 bp, 19 predicted proteins | sample YL17G06_40_MG_FD_203697 | JGI IMG/M metagenome (GOLD analysis project Ga0315280, IMG submission 203697) | Sediment microbial communities from Yellowstone Lake, YNP, Wyoming, USA - YL17G06_40 | ecosystem: Environmental > Aquatic > Freshwater > Lake > Sediment | place: USA: Wyoming | collected...
CCCCGCCTTCGTCGCGCCTCCGCCGGCCGAGGACGAGAGGCCCATCGTCGGCGCCACGTTCTTCTACTGGTACGTCTGGGACTATGCCACCGAGACAGGCAACTGGGCCGGCGAGGGGGTCTACAACACGCCCCTCAGCGGCTACTATGACTCCCGGTCGTACGAGGACAACCTGCGCTCTCTCCGCACTGCGGCGGACTGGGGCTCCACCGACTTCTTCATGGACTACTGGGGGCCCGGCTGGCAGGCGTTGGATGGCTCGCCGCGGGAGCTGCTTCTGACAAAGGCCGCCGAGCAGCTACGGAGCGAGGGCTTCAACATCCACATGTCGATGTACCAGGACGCGGCGGACTTCGACATGTCCGACTTCTCGGCCAACGTGGCGGACGGCCGGCACGTGGACTGGTGGATGCGGAACCTCGCCACGTCGCCGGCCTGGCTGCGCGTGAACGGGCTGCCGTTCGGGCTGATCTACGGGCGCAACGGACTGCCGAAGCCATCCGAGGACGTGGGCGCGTTCCGCTCGTTCCTGCTGGGCCGCTACGGCGGTGTCGCGGGCCTCAACGCCGCGTGGTCGACCGACTACAGGACCCTCGAGGACGTGACCCTCGACACTCCCGACTCGGTAGCCGCGGCCGACCTCGTCGACTTCCGGTACTCGGAGTGGCGAGGGCGCTGGGCGGAGCTACAGAACGCGGCCCGGCAGCGCTACGGTGTGCCGGGGATCGGCCTGTCGTTCGACGCGGGGTTCGCGCCGTACATGGGGATGGGGTTCACGGACTTCGTCCGCACGTTCGGCGGCACGCACTCATACGGGGGAGTGGAAGTCCCGCACGACCTGGACCAGCAGCGCTTCATCTACCATGCGGCCGCGAGGTACGCCGGGGAGCGCTCGTTCGATCACCACAAGTGCTACTACCACGACTGGGAGATACGCATACCGGGGATCTCGTGGCAGGCCGAGCCGTTCCGGTTCGACCGTTCCTTCGTGAACATGCTCACGCGCTACGCCAGGTCGACGCTCCACATGAGCTGGAACGAGTGGTGGGAGGGCAGCAACCTCGAACCGAGCGAGGAGTTCGGCAAGGGGCCTTGTGAGACGAACCTGCTGTACTCGACCGTGATGCAGCAGTGCGCGGAGTCGCTGCTCCACCCCGCCCGTGACGCGAAGGTCGCCCTCGTGCTGAACGAGTGGCCCATTGCGGCAAAGAGCCCGGCCGCGTCCGAGCTCTACGAGACGCTCGAGGCGTTGCGGCGACTGGGCATCCCGTTCGAGGCCGTGCCCGGCGCATACGTCGCGGAGGCCGACTTCGAGCCATACGACCTTGTAATCGTCCCAGGCGGCGGGGTGGGCCTCGACCGCGACGGCGCGGCGGCACGCAAGCTGCTCAGCCTCGCCGACCAGGGCAAGACGGTCCTCTTCTCTCGGTGCCCGCAGGTCCGGGAGACACTCGGCCTGCGCGACGCGAAGGCCGGGCCGTCCCCGGACCGAGGCCCCATGAACGTGTACCTGGATGTCGGCGCGCCCGGCGACGAGCGCTATCTGCTGTCCGGCTACTCAGGTGCGGAGAACTGGGGGAAGCTCCCCGCCGACGCGTTCGGAGCCGGCCAGGACATGACGATGCGCTGGACGCCGGCCACCGGGCGCCGGTGTTCGTTCTACCTACCGGCATCGCCGGGGCGGGACCACCTGCTACGCTTAGCGGGGTCGGCCCTGGTCGCGCACAGGGCCGTCGTGGAGGTTGACGGGCGCGTCGCCGGCGACCTGCAGCTTCAGGAGGGCTACCACACCTACGAGGTAAAGATCCCGGCCCAGATGGTGCACGGACAGCCTGACATCACGCTATCGCTTGTCTACGAGAAGCAGGTCATCCCGAAGCAGATCTGGCCCGAGCGCTTCTCGTATGAGGAGCGGGCCTGCAACCTGGCGATCGACTGGCTGCAGTTCTCGACGGGCGAGTTCGCCGCCGGCGACAAGACGCAGACGATCGCGCCGGCCGGTGAGATGCTCGTGCCGGAGGGTCCGCTGGCCGGCCTCGGGCTGCTGAAGATCGACCGGCCGAGATGCGACCGCATCGAGCCGGTCGGCACCGTGCTGAGCACGTACTCGAGCGACGGTGTGCCGCGCGACCTGCTCATTCCTGGCGGGTCGGGGCGCGTGGGCTACGTCAACGGCTCGTTCGGGGACATCAAGTCCCCGGCCTACCTCGACCTCTGGATACGCAACGCGGTCGGCGTCGAGACCGAGCCGATCGTCCGGGGCGCCGACTGCGCGGGCGTCGCGCTCGAAGCCGGCGACACCACCTTCGTGCCGGTCTACAACTACACGGTAGGCGACGAGCGTAGAGCGGAGTTCCGCATCCCCGCGCGCGGCCTCCCCGTGGCCTCCGTGCGGGCCGTCCGGCGCGACGGCACCACGCCGGAGGCGGTGCGCTTCCGCCTGGACGGGGACGCCGCTCGGTTCGACGACAGCCTGCGGTACTTCGGTCTTTACGAGGTCGTTCGCGGGCCGCTGGCCGCCGACCCGGGGCCACTGGAACTCGTGCCGGGCGAGCGAACCGCGTGGCGAGTGTCGCTGCGCAACCTAACCAGCGCCCCGGTCACCGCCCGCGTGTCGCTGGAGTCGGTCACTCCTACACTGGCATCGGTGGGGAGCGTGCCCGTGACGGTCGCTCCGAACGAGACGAAGACTGTGGACGTGCCCGTGCAGGCACGCGCGGATGCCGACTGGGGGCACAAGACGGCGATCCTGCGGGTCGTCAGCGACGGAGTCGATTCGCGCTGGCTCGTTACCGCTACGGTAAGGCCTCTGCCGACGGTGCGCCTCGCCTCTCAGGTTGCCGAGGCGCGGAGCCCCGACATCGGGCTGTCGTCGGTCCCGAACGCCCACCTCGCGCCCGGTCCGATGACATCGGTCACCGCTACCGTCGACGGCCGCACCTACCATCTGCGGGACATCAGGCCCGGCGAGACCGCGACCTTCCGCCCCGACCTGTCGATAGCGAGGCCGGAGGGCCGCGACTGCTTCGCGCCGCTGCCGGTGGACGTGGCCTACACGTGCGGCGGGCGCGAGTTCCGCACTGAGCTGAACGCGCAGCTCGGCTTCGAGGACAGCCCGGGGGCGCCTCCGGGCGCGTTCGCGAAGGTCGTCGCCTTCAACACGTTGGAGCGGGCCGACGACGCGCGCTATGTGACCTGCGAGGTCGACCTCGGCGGCGCCGATCCGTCGACCGTGTGCGTCCGCAACGCCGCGGCCGACGTCGTCCCTTCGCTGTTCGAGACCCGTAGCGGCGAGACGGTGCTCCATGCCATCACCGACATCCCCGCCCGCTGGAACCGGTGTCTCTACGTCTGCCGCGGACCCGAGGCGGCGACCCCTGCCGACCTCGTCGTCGACGCGGCGGACCTGGGCACGGGGCACGGGCGCTTGCGCGTCGAGAACACCCACTACGCTCTGACGCTGGAGGAGAGCGCCGGGGGCTGCGCGACCGAGCTGCGGTCGAAGCACTCAGGCAAGGACTACGCCGCGGACACATTCGGCGCCGAGTGGGGCACGTTCAAGGTGCTGCCGAAGGACGGCACGGCGTTCGGCGACGGCCGCACCATCAAGGACGAGATGACCCGGCAGCGCGACGGCGCGGCGCGCATCCGCACCGATGTCGGCGGGACCGGGCAACCGATCTGCCGCATCACGGTCGAGCGCGACGGTCCGGTCACGGCCCGCCAAGTCTACACGTTCGTCGCCGGGCAGCCGTGGTTCCTCGTGAGCGCCGATGCGGCCTGGGCCGGCGTGGCCGCGCCCGATGAGGTGGATGTGCTCGACTTCCGACTGGCGAGGAACAGCCTGACGAAGGTATACCCGAACTGGACCGGCATCCCGGCCGGGTTTGAGCAGCCCAATCCGCACTGCGGCTGGCGCGAGTCGGCGCATGTGCCCGAGTTCCTGACGCTGATGGAGCGGCCAAGCCCCGACAACCCGGAGGCGTGGACGCTGGGGGTGCTCCGCTCGAAGGGCCTGTCGCGGGTGCGCGCGGGGTTCTGGCCCGAGCACAGGCCCGAGCCCGGGCCGTGCAGGTTCGGCGAGGTGGAGCTCGTAGCGGAGGGCGCGAGCGGGCAGGCCTCCGCGGACTGCGTCGTAGTGCTCCACAGCGGCCATCACGTCGCCGGGCGCGAGGCGGTCAGGTCCATTCGGGAGCGCGATCTGGTGAGCGCGCGGAGGCTGTGAATCGAGGGCCCTTCGTCACGGCGGCCAAAGAGCGGCCGCCGGCTCAGGGCGACCGGGGTACTCCGTCAGCCCTGAGCCGCGAGCCCGAACGCACGTGAGGACGAGCGTGACGAAGGGCCATCCTCGAGAACGGCCGTCACGAGGTGGCTCCGTACCTCGCCTTCATCAGCTTCCGTGCCCACTCGATGTCTCGGGCCAGTGCGCTCCCGGCATCGCGGAAGCGGTCGGGGAAGGCGCGCCTAAGGCGCGCGGACAGGTCCTCGAGGAACGCCACGTAGGCCCTCGCCACGGACGCTGAATGCGGCGTGTCGGCCATCTTCACAATGCGCTCACGCACCGGGTTGTGAGATGTTCCGCCGCCGAACAGCAGGTTGCCCGGGTAGACTTCCACGAGGTCGACAAGCGTCTGGCGTTGCTCGTCGGTGTCAGCGAGGTGGAGGATCGCCTGCCCGATCGACCGCTCGGCGTCGTAGTCGGTCGGATTGTAGGCGTAGTCGGCGCAAGTGAGCATCGGGATGCGGTTCGCCTCGTTCTGGGGGCACATCGAGTTGCTCATGTACCCTTCGGCGACCTCGCACAGGTCGGCGTCGCGGTACAGGACCGGCCCGAGGTGCAGCGTCTGCTGCGCGTCGTTCACGGGGTAGTTGTCCCAGACGATCAGCCGGTGCTGGGCGACCTTCTTGTAGGACTCCGCCGCTCGCCGCGTGATGTGACCGACCACGGCATCGCCCGTCCAGAACAGGTAGACTGCGGGATGGAGCTCCCTCGCGAGGATCTCCAGGTACGGTCGAGCCCAGTCGTCGGTGCCGTCACCCCAGTAGGCCGTCGGGCAGAAGATGACCTTCGCCTGCGGGTCGCGAGCCTTCAGCCGCGCGAAGACCGCGTTCACGAGCGCGGACTGCCCTGAAGCGTCGATGCCGGTGGAGATGTCATCGAGTGACACGCTGAACCACCGCACGCCCAGGCTCTGCATCCACGCGTAGTGCTGCCAGAGCGCCTCCAGGTCGTCGGCGCTGCGGTAGTCGATCGGCCGCTCGGTGCACAGTCCCGGGTTCATCGACAGGCAGAACTGAATGCCGGCCCGCTGACAGGCGCGCACGACTCGCGCGTAGGCCTCCTTCCTCTCCGGCGGCAGCGGCTCCCACCAGCGGTTGCAGCGCGGATCGCCCCAGGAGTAGTGCTCGATGTCGCACATGCTCGTGTAGCACACCATCATGAAGTTCATCTTGTAGCGGGCGAGCACGGGGATCTCGGCGAGGTACTGCTCGGGGCGCCACATCCAGCCCTTGATACCGCGAACGCGGAAGCCCGGCTTCGCGCCCTCGGGCAGCGGCTCGGGGAAGGGCCTCTTCTCCGAGGGCAGGCCGATGGCGAAGTCGCTCGCGATGTCGCGGCGGCCCCACTCGTAACCGTCTGGTGCGATCGCGCAGCCTGCGACCATGAACCACGGTGGCATCCCGAGCCTGCCCTCCGGTTCGGTGCACTCGATCGCAAGCTCGTTGCGGCCGTTGACGAGGGCGCCGGCCGGCAGCGGGTACTTGCGGACCCTCCAGTCGTCGCCGGGGAACTCGTTCGGGCCCTCGAACACCGTCTTGCCATTGAGGGCAATGCGGATCGCGCTGTGTGCCCCGCTGTCGCTGTCCCTGGCCCGGATGTACAGGAGCATGGGCTGCTGGGCCGGCGCGGCTGTGTTGAACTCGGCCGTCATGCGCGAGTGCGCGCCGGTCGAGGCGGCGTAGACGTAGTTCACCCCGTACTCGCCGAAGTAGAGCGCCCCGTACACGTCCTTCGCGCCTCCGGCGAAGTTGGCGCCGGACAGGGTCACAATCGCTTGAGGACGCGCCGCGACCAGCGCGGCGATCGTGAGGAGTGTGTGCATCGCGCGCTTCTTCCTACCAGTAGTAGACCCTGACGAGATGGTGGTACGCTCGTGGGGTGCCGGTGCCGTTGCCTGTGTACGTGTGCATGTACAGGGTCTCGCCCTGGCGGACGAGCACGTAGCAGCCGGCGGGGATCAGCTCTTGCCACATGATGTCGCCAATGCCCGCGCACTCGGCGTAGTAGTCCCGCCCGCAGTATCCGAAGTACCCCTTCGTGCCGGTCGGCTCCATGCCGGTGGGAGCATCGGCCCACTCCTCCCAGAGATTGTCGGGCGAGGTCGACAGCACGTGCCCGTTGTCCGAGGGGAACGAGCCGCTCTGCACCCCCGTGAAGTGGCTGAGGGACACGATGTGCATGTCCTGGTCAGCCACGATGCTGACGCTCCGCCTGTCCGCACCCGGACCCACGGTGTAGGGGCCCGTGTTGAGCGTGATGGTCTTGAGGGCGCGGCCCTCGGAAGGGGCTACGGCTCGAATGCGAGGCTGCTGTGCGAGCACAGCCGAGCCCGCGAGCACGGCTGTTGAGATGAGAACCATGAGAACCACCACCACCGCCGCTGACTTGCGCATGAGCTTGCCTCCCGCGGTCATGGAGTAGGACCCTTTGCGGGCCGGGCCGGTGTTCCTGAGCGGGCGATGGGGGACCTGCGGGCACGTGACGCCTGCCGGCCGCAGTCGCGGATTCTGTGCAAGCGGCGAGTCGACCCCTGCTTGACACAGCGTCGGGGGGGGGGGGTAGTATCCGACACGTTGGGTGGTGATGTGACTATGGTGAGGCTTGGCACCGGGCACTGGACTCGGCCCGCAACGGCTAGCATTGTCTGCGCACTGGCCGTGCTCACGGCTCTTCGCCCCGGCCTCTGCGATCCGGCAGATGAACCCGACGAGGACCCGCTTGCGCCACCGTTCGTGTGCCTCCTCCCGGACGTGCCGCAGGCCCATCAGGACCCCGTCGCCTACATGCGGTGGGCGCTCACGGGGGCGACCGGCGTCGAGCGTCTTGCGCCGTTCATGACCGTCTCAGGGGTCCATGTTCTGCGGATCCCTGACTACCCCGCGGAGGAGCCGTCGCCAGACCAAGTCGGGCTGTACCATCGAACCATGACCCAACCGATGATACGTTTCCTGGGCGCGCTCTCCCCCAAACAGCGCGAGCTCCTCGCGACCCGGCAGGTAGTGAACATCAGCAACGTCCGAGACGAACTGGTCCAACTCCTTGGCGGCGGGACGCGCGACCTGCCCGCGGACCTGATCCGTTCGTGCCCTGCGCTGGCGGTCTCGCTCGAGATCGTTCCGGGAATTCGGGTCAGGCCCGGCGGAGGAGCAACGAGTCCGCAGAGCGAGGCATTCCTACACTATCATGGACCGACAGCGGTGAGCATCGGGGAGCTGCAAGTCCGCGACGACAACCTCACTTTCTGGTCGTCGCTCGCGGCGATGGTGGTAGCGGGGCCGCCCAGGCCCCACAAGTGGAAGGCGCGGCCGGCCGTCCTGATCTGTCGCTCCCGCGACGTGACAGCGGACGCTTCACCCATGATCTTGGAGGGCCTGGACAGAGCCGCGGAGCCGGTAGCCCCCGACGACCTCACCGGTGCGACCTTCGCCGACCTCCTCAACGAGGTGGAAGATCTGGCCGGTGTCCGCCTGCGCAGCGCTCCCGGATTCGAGGGCTTCGTCGTGTACGCCGTCGGCCGGGAGCTTACCTGGCGCGCGCTGTTCGAGGGCCTGTGCGCGTCGGGTAGACTCAGGTTCACCGGCAGTCCGGCTGCGGGCGGGCTAGTCGTCGGCCCGGACCCGCGCCTGGGACGCGCCGATAGCCTGCGGCTTGCTGAAGAGGCGCGGGACCGCACCGTGCCCGGTCTATCCGCCGAGCTGCGCGCACTGCTCCCGGGCGCCCTTGACCGTGCCGGTCTCGACGAGCTGCCGTTGCCGGTCCAGCAGCTCCTGGACGGTTTCGATGGCGCCCTGCGGGATCTGCCAGAGCCCGGCCGTTCATGGCTGGCGGCTCGCATTCGTGGGCTCTACGGACCGGAGCTGCCACTTGACGCCGATTACGAGTGGCTGGGGCACACCGACGACCTGACCATTCACCTGCGGCTGGAGTACCACTTCCATCTCGCGGCGTGTGTGCCGTACCGGGTGGCGGACAGGGAGACCCTACGGTATGTCCCATCCGATCCGCCCGAGACGTTCTTCAGCGAGCTTGGCGCGACACGGGACCGACCAATCTTCTCGACACAGCTTGCGATGTACCGGGCGTACTGACGGTGCCCCACCGATGTGGACCAGCGAGGAGTGGATCGGCAATGCGCGGTGTATCTGACGGTCTGACGCTATGGGCAGCTATCGCGCTTTTTGTGTTGGGCCCCTCACCTGCTCTGTGCGGGTTTCCCGAGACCTGGGACCCCGCTCCTCAGGCAACGGGCTACACCGTGCCGGCTGGACACTACAACGTTCATCCCAACGAGGTGTTCCTGTGGGACCATTTCCTCGTGCAGGACTCCGACACGCGCGTTCAGCCCCCGCCGGCGATCTGCGCACCTGACTACCTGTTTCACTGGTCGCTCGACTTGTTTCCAGAACTCGGCCAGTTCCTCTGGATGGCGGGTGTGGACAGCTGCGACTGCACCCTCGCCTGGGCTGCATGGGATTTCGGGGACGGACCGATGGAGTGCTACGTGCACATGCGCGCCTCGAACTGGAACTACGTGTACGACCGGGCAGACGAGGACGTCGTGCTATCTCAGATCTACACCACAGACTCGCCTCCGTGACGCAACGCCGGGGCCGGCAACGTCGACTGCGAATTCGCTCTCGGCAGCTCTTCGCGGGGGGGTAGCATTCGGCAGGTAGGGTGGTGGTTACCGTGGTGCAGGTTGGCATCGCGCGTAGCATTCTCTTGGTCGCGTACGTCGTTGGGTGCTCCATCGCTCTGCTTGTCTCCCCGGGTCCCCTCCAGGCCGACCCTCCTCCGGGCGGCGGACCGGGTCAGCCCGGGCCGGCGGCAGCGAGCGAGTCGGGTGATCCGTTCGCCGAGCCAATGGTCGTGCTTCTTCCGGACGACCACCCGTGGGCAGCGGCTGACCCGGAGGGATATGGGCGATGGGCCATGACCGAGGAAGCCGGTGTGTGGCGCGTGGCGCCCTTCACAACTCCGTCGGGCATTCACGTACTGCGCCCTATCGACGCCCCACTCAAGCAGCCCGATCCGGGGCTCTCTGGGCATCTGCAGCGTCAGCAGTCGGAGCCCCTCTTGATCTGCTTGCGCGCCCTCACTAAGGAACAGCGCGAGCTTCTCGGCCGTGGCGAGATCGTCGATGTCACTAGCGCCAGCGACACTATCGGCAAGCTGGTGCGCCATCGCCGGCTGGGGACCGGGAGCCGGTGGAGCCTCAGCGAGGAGCTAGTGGCGGATTCACCACTGGCCGCGACGCTCCAGGTGTTGCCCACGCTGTTCGTGTGTTCGACGCCTGTGAACCCCGACGCGTTCTTCGAGATCCGCCTCTTCCACAGGTGGGAGGCTAGCGGGCTCTTCCTGAAGCATGTGCAGCCCAGAGGCGACGGGGCGACGTTCTGGTCTCCCTACACCGCACCCGGTGCCAAGCGCGAGCAAGTCGCCAGGAAATGGCGGTCGGAAGTGCGCTCCCTCAGCGGTCCGGGTGGAGACGCGACCCTGAGACTCCTCCCCGATCTCCTGAGCGCCCTCGACAAGCCCGGTGCCTCGGTGCCGATGGCAGACGTGAACGGGACTAGGCTCGATCGTCTTTTCCAAGACGTGACCAAGCTGACGGGGACGGAGCTGAAGGTCGGGCCGGGCTGGTCCGCCTTCACCGTCTATGCGGAGGGTGGCGAGGTGAGCATTCGAGCGATCGTGGAGGCCGTCTTCTCTGCTGGGCGACTTGGGATGATCTATCTGGGTGAGTATGGCGACGACACACTGACGGTCGTGTACAACCCTCACCGAGGCACAGAGGCATCGACGGAACTGGACCGCGAGGCCAGGCAACGGCCCGCGCCGGAGGTCACCGACGAGCTTCGTTCCCTCCTGCCCGATGCGCTCACGCGGCCCTCTTTGGCTGAGCTGCCGGTCCCGCTGTCGCTGTTCACCGACGGGTACTCCGGGCCGCTATCGGGTCTGACGGAGCGTGAGGCCGACTGGGTGGCCCAGACTGTATCCGCCTGGCAACGCCAGATTGCGGCGGCGGGCACCCCCGCGCGCGCTCAGGGGTGGCTAAGCGGGCCGGAGCCTATCACGGTGCGGCCTGTGGTTGTGTACGAACTGACCGTCGGGGCCTGCGTTCCCTTCCGCAAAGTCGACCCGGTTAAGATGGATTATGTGCCAGCCGACCCTCCTGAAACGTACTACACAGTGCTCGGCGCTTCGCGCGACAGGCCGATCTACTCGACGGTCAACGCGGTTCTCAAGGGATACTAGGGCCACGCGGCCGACCGAACTCGAAGGGGAGTGACAGGATTGCGTAATGCCCTTGCAGGAACCATCGCCCTTACAGCTCTGATGGTGGTCCTTCCGGGTACTGCGTACGCAGGGCCGCCACCGACGTGGAAGCCCGCCCCCCTGCGGGAGAAGCTGTCGGAGCCTCCCGACACGCACAACGTGGAGCCAACAGAGATCATCCTGGGTCTCGAGTGCACCATGGAGGACTACGACACGCACATCAATCCCGAGTATGAGGACCCTGACTGCTTCTGGCGGTTGTACACCGAGTCCATCGGCGGCGGGGGTTCCGTCACCATTCAGACGTACCTCGGATGGTCCTTCACGTTCACGTACCAGGCACCCGACTATGACCTCCCCTGGTCGGCCTTGGTGGTAATGCGGGCCGACGACATCACGATGCGGTACAACGGCAGGGACTTGGACTCTGTCTACTTCTACGCGTACTTCTACCCGGACTAGGCAACCGGTGGCCCCCGGCTCCCTTGGCGGGGGGCCACAGGGTCCGGGGCACTCGCCGCGCGGTGCCGTCCCGAGTTCGGAGGCTCTCACTACTTCCAGATGCCCAGAGGGAACCAGCCCTTCACCGACAGGTCGATGGCGTACACCGACGTAACGGCTGTGATGTAGAGAGTCTTGCCGTCGCGGCCGCCAAAGGTGCAGTTCGACGGCACCTCCGGGGTATCGATCCGCCCGAGCTTCTTGCCTGCGGGCGTGTAGATCCAGATGCCGCCGGGGCCGGTGGTGAGCACGTTTCCGCTCACATCGAGGGTCATGCCGTCCGGCACGCCGGGCTCCGGGGCCTTCAGCTCGGCGAACAGGCGACCCTCGCCGCAGGTCCCGTCGTCCTTCAGCGGGTAGGTCCGTATGATCGACTCCTGGGAGTCGGCCACGTAGAGCGTCTTCCCGTCGGGACTGACCTCCAGTCCGTTCGGCCTCGTCATGTCGTCCACGACGAGCGTGAGGGCGCCGTGCGGGTCGAGCTTGTACACGCCCTCCAGCGGCTGCTCTTGGGGGCGACCCTCGAGGCCGTAGTGGGGATCGGTGAAGTAGATGACCCCGCTGGGCAGGATGACGCAATCGTTGGGACTGTTGAGCTTCTTGCCGTTGTAGGAGTCGGCGAGGACCGTCACATTCCTGCCGTCCGCTGAGACGCGGGCCACGTCGCGCGCCCAGTGGCGGCACATCACGAGCGACCCGTCGCGCGGGTCCCAGAAGGTGCCGTTCGACTTCTGGCTCGGGTCGAGGAACACGCTAACCGCACCATCGGGCGCGAGTGCGTTGACCTTGCTCGCCGGGATGTCCGAGAACAGCAGCCTGCCGTTCCTCCAGTCCCAGGACGGCCCCTCGGTGAACGTGAACCCGGTTGCCACCTTCCGAACCTCCGCGTCCTCAGGCACGATGTCCCTCATCGTCAGCTTCCCTCCGTTATCCTGAGGTCTTGCGGCCGCGCACAACCCGGCCAGCGCGAGCAGCACCGCGAGTATCGGCCTCACTGCGCCGCCTCCTTCTTCATGTACAGCCTCACGTCGTCGAATGAGCCCTTGTCGTCGAACGAGCCGATCCCAACTCGTCCCGACCGCGGCGCAGGGTCGCGCGCCACCAGGCACGGCTCCGACATGTCGTCCACGTAGCCCTTGGTGATGCCGGTCGCCATGTCGCGCTCGACCTTGATGAGGTGTTCCTCCGTGTCGACCATCTTCGCCTTCGGCTCCTCGAGTAGCCCCAGCGGGGCCCGGTCGGCGCCGTCGACCTTGAGGATGGAGTTGTGGAGGCTGTCCGACATCCCAGCGAAGTGCACGTAGACGTAGTGCTCCGGGTCGGTCCAGCCGATGAACGCACAGAGGTCGCGGCCCGTGGTCGCAGGATCGGTGAAGCACCGCCCGATGAAGGTCAGCACCAGGTCGCTCGCCTCGGGCTGGGGCAGCGTGACGTAGCTGAAGGGCGACCTGAACCGGCCCTGCGTGCCGACGGTAACGATCGTGAGCACTTGCCCGGCGTCCGTGTCCTCGACCTTCCACTCGCTCGTCTCCCTCGGCTCCCACGGACCAAGCGTGCCGTCCGCGAAGTCGCTCTCGTGCACGAGAACGTAGCCGTCGGGGATCAGCGGGTCTATGTCACGCGGCTTCGGACCCTCGGTGGCGGCGACACCCGCAAGGCCGATGGCGGCCAACGCGGCTCCGACCTGGGTCGTGGTCATCTCAGCGTCCTATCCTTCGGAAGCGCATCAGCTCAGCTCGGGGCTGATACCCAGAGCCCGCATCGCCTCTCCGACGACGTAGACCGAGCCGGTTACGCATACGACGTCGGCCCCCGAAGGCCCTGCCAGCGCCAGCGCTTCGGCCACCGGTCCCGCGTCCGTGACCGGCACGCCGAGCGGCGCCAGCGCCTCCGCCAGGTCGTGGCTTTGAAGCGACCGCGGCGTGGCGGCGGAGCAGGCGAAGATGGAGGTGAGGGCTGGGACCTCTCCCCCCAGCCCGGCCCTCCCCCCGAGGGCGGGGGCAGGGAGTTCCCTCCCCCTTTGGGGGAGGGCTAGGGAGAGGGCAGCAGCCAGCCTCTCCATGAACAGCGCCGGCCGCTTGTCCGCGCTCATCCCAAAGACGAGCGCGATGCGCGCGCCCGGGAAGCGCCGTGACAGCTCACGGCCGAGCTCCTCCGCCGACTCCGGGTTCATCGCGCAATCGAGAACCACGGTCGGGGCGGCCTCGAGCACCTGGAACCTACCCGGCCAGCGAGCACCCGCGAGGCCGTCACGGACCGCCTTGTCGCCCACCTCGGGCAGCGCGATCCGCACCGCCTCGATCGCGCAGGCGGCATTCCTGGTCTGGACCTCGCTGGGTGCGGCTAGGAGGTCGCTGTCGACGGGGCCGAAGTCGCGGCCGAGCACGTGCGCCGGGCAGCCCTGTTCCTCGGCTCGCCGGAGCATGATCGACAACGCCGGCTCAGTACAGCCGAGCACTACCGGCACGCCATCGCGGATGAGATGAGCCTTATCGGCGGCGATCTCCTCGACTGTCTCCCCTAGGAATGCCTGATGGTCGCGGCCCACGGACGTCACTACGACGCAGCGGGGCTGGGTGACCGAGGTGGCATCGAACCAGCCGCCGAGGCCCACCTCGACGACGCCGACGTCCACCTCCGCGAGGGCAAACGCGACGAAAGCCGATGCCGTGATCGCCTCGAAGAACGTCACCGTGGTGCGCTCGTCATCAGGCAGCCGCAACACTGCCTCGGCGACCCTGGACACGGCCTCCGAGAACAGGTCGTCATCGGCGAAACGCCCGTCGATCGCGATCCGTTCGCGCAGGCCGATGAGATGGGGGCTGGTGGTCAGGCCGATCCGTAGGCCCGCGTGCCTGCAGATCGACTCGGCGAACGCGCAGACGCCTCCCTTGCCGTTCGTGCCGCCGACCTGGACCGTCGCGTAGCGAAGCTGCGGGCGGCCAAGGGCGTCGCAGAGATGGCGCATCCGCTCCAGCCCGAAGGTCGCCTTGTCATACGACCTAGGCACTGCCCGCTCGTAGTCGACCAGGCCTTCTAGGAAGTCCCGCGCCTCGCCGGGCGTCACTCCTGGCCACTCTCCTCGGCGCGGCCTCCCTTGTCCTCCTCGCTCTTCCTGTAGGTCTCCCAGGCCTTGAGACGCCGTTCATCGTCTGACTTGCGCGCGGCCTCGAACCGCCTGTATCGCCCGTACGCAAACCACAGGATGAGCGCGACCGGCACCCAGCAAGGGACGTATGTTCCGACCACGATCGCGATGTTGACGATCGTCTGCCAGGCGCTCCTGAGACCGGCGAAGGACCGCTCGAACACGCGGCCCGGCTTCCACTTGCCCGTCTCGCGCTCCGCCCGGAGTAGCTGGCTCTCGTCGCGGCGCAGGCGAAGCTCGATGTCGATCGTGGAGAGGAAGACACGGTTGCGGAGGACGTTCATCTTCCCCTGGGCCTGCTCGATCTGCATCTGCAGATCCATTATCTGGCGCTCGAGCTCCGTAATGTCCTGAAGGCTCGTGCGCTGCTTGAGCATCTCCTCGTACTTGTTGCGCTGCGCCGTCAGAACGCGGATGCGGCTCTCAACATCCACCCAGTCCTCGGTGACGTCCTGGGTCTCCTCACGACCGGTGAGGACGTAGCCGTAAGTCCCGCTGCGGAGGTCGTTGTAGAGCTGCGAGTACCGCTCGCACGGCACCCTGACGGTGAGCGTCCCGCCCGCGCCGGAGCCCTCCGAGTAGTTGATGTCAGACTTGCTGACATAGCCTCCGCACTTCTCGACGGCCTGGCGGATGTTCCCCTCCGACTCTTCGATGCTGGGAACCTCGAGGGCGATGTGGCCGGTGTAGATGATCTTGGCCGCCTCGACCATCGCGGCCGTTTGCTTAGCCTGCTCGCTGCCGGTCTGGTCGGCTCCGGCGGCCGCGGCGGGGGCCCCCCTGAGGGCCTCGCCGGCCAAAGAAGCGGGGGGCGCCGGGGCCTTGGTGGCCGCAGCACTCTTGGCGGCAGCGCCGGGCATCGCGCGCTCTTCCGCCTTGACCCCGCCCGCCGGGGCCGACCTCCGCATTGCGGCCATTCCCGTCGGTGCGGACTCCCCCTTCTTGCCGCAGCCGGCGGCGAGCAACGCGAGGGGCACGAGCAGGAACGCGATGCGGGTGAGTGCGCGCATGACAACCACCTCCGTGGTGCGGCGGCTCAGTGAGACAATGGGCTAGACGCCATCGCCAGCTCAGGGTCTTTGCATAGTGTGCAGGCCAACCGGCGCCCGTACCGACCTCACCCCCCGGCCCTTCGACAAGCTCAGGGCCATTCCCCCTCTCCGCTAGCGGAGAGGCGGTGGTCACCGGCGCAGCCGGGGACCGGGGGTGAGGTCGGCTGGACGCAACGTTGAGACACTGGAAAAGCCCTGATCTCCCGCTACGTTCGCCTCAGCCCATCAAGACGCCGCCTGATCTTGCTCTCGACCGCTTCCGGTAGTCTCTTGACCTTCTGAGGGACCGGCGGGACCGGTTGTTCGGTCGCCACCGGGCCACCCTCTTGCAGGGGGGTGCCGTCGACGCCCGCGCCTGTTACGGGACGGGGGATGTAGGGCTCGCGCTCGAGCAGGAAGTGCAGCAGGCACAGCGTCGCCTCGCGGTCGGGCACGGCCGATCTGCTTAGGCCGTCGGACGAGGCCCCGGGCGGCTCGGGGGCACCGACGCACGACGGACAGCCTTCCTCACACTCACATGCCGACACCAGCTCGAGACACGCGGTCATAAGCTCCTCGACCCGATCGTAGGCCCTCTGCGCGAACCCGGCCCCGCCGGGGTACTCGTCGTAGATGAACACCGTCGGGGAGCCGAAGTTCGTCGAGTCGATCGTGGTGCCGATGTCCTGCCTGTCGCACATCGTGAAGAGAGGCATGACGGCCGAGAACACGTTGGCGATGCCAAGCAGCCCGTCCTGGGGCGAGCGACCATGTGACCGCACGAGCTCCAGCGCCTGCCGCGGGGGGGTCAGCCACATCGCGGTGGTCTCGAGAGGATAGGGTGGGAGATCGAGGTTCCCGAAGCCGATCGAGTCGCGCGAGCCGAACTTGATCTTGCGGAACATCACGACAAGCTCGGTGACGGTCGCCTCTCCGAAGCCGGTGCGCGACACGCGCCAGTCCGCCTCCTGCTCGATCCGGTCGATCTTGATCTGCGCGCGCGTGATCGCCTGCGTGTAGTAGTCGAAGTCGCCGCGCTCCACGTAGGCGTGCTTCCGCTGGATGTTGAGCTCGCGGACGAAGTAGGTCTCCCCCTGGTGCAAGTAGATCGCCTGAGTGTGAAGCAGGCGGTACGCGGACAGCTCGTCGGTCTGGCCGATCGTGGTCGGCTCGTCGCGAGAGACGTCCATCACCTGGTAGACGTTGTCGGTGCCGAGGCGCAGGGAGAACTCGCTCGCCGGGTAGCTGTTCGGGACCGCCCAGTACCACCGGTCACCGCGCCTTCGGAGCTCGCCCGAGTCCTCCAGTAGCTCGAGTATCGCATAGAGGAACTCGCCGTAGTGCTCCTCATCACGTGCCGAGACCGGCAGCTCCTTCGCGGCGCAACGGAGGTGCAGCGCCATGATGTGCGGGTTGTGCGCATCGACCACGGCCTCTTCAGGCGACTTGCCGAAGAGGAACTCGGGGTGCTTCACAAGGAACTGGTCCAGTGGGTCGTTATAGGCAATCATCACGGCGAGCGACTCGTCGGTGCCGCGGCCCGCGCGCCCGGCCTGCTGCCACAGGCTCGCAATCGTCCCCGGGTAGCCGACGAGGAGGCAGGCCTCCATGCTCCCGATGTCGATTCCGAGCTCCAGCGCATTGGTGGACGCGACGCCGAGCAGCTCGCCCGAGAACAGCAGCCTCTCGATCTCGCGCCTGTCCTCCGCCAGGTACCCACCCCGGTAGGCGCGCACGGCGTTCGCGAGCCGCGAGCCGTCCTTTCGCAGCTCATCCTGCGTCATGCGGTAGATGAACTCGGCGCCGACGCGTGTGCGGGTGAAGCAGATGGTCTGGCAGTGGTTCCGCACAAGGTCAGCCAGCAGATAGTGCGCGTCGGTGTGCGGGCTGCGGCGCTCGACCTTCGCCTCATCGAGGTGCGGCGGATTCCACAGGAGGAAGGTCTTCCGCCCGCGAGGAGACCCGTCGTTGTCCACCTGCCGCACGGGCTGTCCCACGAGGTTCTCCGCGAGCTCGCGCGGGTTGCCGATAGTCGCCGAGCACAGGATGAACTGAGGCGACGATCCGTAGTGCTCCGCGATGCGACGCAACCGACGGATGACGTTGGCTACGTTGGCCCCGAAGAGCCCGCGATAGGTGTGCACCTCGTCGATGACCACGTACTTGAGGTTCTCGAGCACCTCGGCCCAGCGCGAGTGGTTGGGGAGAATCCCCGAGTGGAGCATGTCGGGGTTGGTCATGATGACCCGGCCGCGGTCGCGAAGCGTCCGGCGCTCCGACGCCGGAGTGTCGCCGTCGTAGGTTCCCGCCGCGAGCTTGAGGCCGGGGACGCTGTCGGCCATCCTGCGAAGGCCCTGAAGCTGGTCCTGAGCGAGAGCCTTCGTCGGGAATACGAAGATGGACCTGGCGGCCGGGTTCTCGAGCAGGGACTCGATGACCGGGATCGTGTAGCAGAGCGTCTTCCCGCTGGCCGTGCCTGTCACGATCACGACGTTCTCGCCGGCGCGCACGGCGTCGAGCGCCGTCGCCTGGTGCGCGAACAGGCGGGCGATGCCCAGCGACTCGAGCGCGGCGGCTACCTCGGGTCGGAGCGGCTGTGCGGGGTCCGCGTGGCGCGCGTCAGCGGGCTCGACCGTGAAGTCGTTGACGACCTGGCCCCTGTACTGCCGCGAGTGCACAACCGAGCCGACGAACCTGGACACGTCCATGCGCGCAGTATAGCAGACCGGTGGCGCCCTCTGTGGCGCAGGCGTCCCTCCCGTGGGAGGGCTCCCCGTCCCACCACCCGAAGGTGCAACCGCGTGGCGGGTGCCGACGGGCGCTCGCGTCGACAGCACCCCGGCGATAGGCGAGGACGGCATTATCTACATCGGATCAGGGGACAGCACCATGATCTGCCCGAGCTGCGGCACTGACAACCATCCGCAAGCCGCAAGCTGCTACAAGTGCGCCGCCGCGCTCACGCCGCAGCCGCGGGATCAGTATGGCGCCTACTACCAGCAGTACCAACAGCCGCCGAGTCGGCGCTCGAACACAGCGCTGATAGTCCTGGCGGTCGTGGCCGTCGGGGTCGTGGCTGTCGCAGGACTCGCGCTCATGGTGGCGGCCACGGTCGCCAGGACCTCCCCCACGCTGGCGAGGGCGAGGGACAAGGCGCGCCAGACCACATGCCTGCATAACACGCGGATGCTCCAGACCGCCGTACTCCTGTACTGCGAAGACTGGGCCGAAACGTACCCCCTCCCGGACCGTTGGTGTGACCAGGTGTCGCGCTTTGTCCCCTCGCCCGATTTGTACACGTGCCCGTCAGCCGACCCGAGCGGCAGGTGCGACTATGGGATGAACTCCGCGTTTCGCCTACCCAGCGGAGCGGCGCTTCGTATCGCGGACATCGCGGACCCCGCCCAGACGGTCATGCTCTTCGAGTCGCACGGGGGCTGGAACAACAAGGGCGGGGCCACCGACGTTGAGGCCCGGCACAACGACGGCGCCAACTTCGGTTACACCGACGGACATGCGAAGTGGGTCGCGCGCTCGCGGATCTCGACGCTTGCGTGGGATCCGCGACGACCGGGACGGTAGGGGCGCCGCTTGCCGCGCCCGGTGATGTCGGCACGCGGGAGCAGGGCCGTTTGATTGTCTCAGCGCGTGGCTGTGCCAACCTCACCCCCGGTCCCTGGCTGCGCCAGTGACCACCCCCTCTCCGATATCGGAGAGGGGGAACGGCCCTGAGCCCTGAGCGAGACGAAGGGGCGAAGGGCCGGGGGGGTGAGGTCGGTAGCGGCGTCGGCCGGACCACAACGAAGTGACCCCGCACGCCCCACGCGCCACCTTTCCCGCGCTCGACCGTCGGTGTACAATGAAGACGGTCGCGAACGTCGCGTCGTGACAGACGGGAGGGTCGGCAAGATGACTTGCCCTCGCTGCGGTTACGAGAACATCGCGGAAGCCTTGCGTTGCGCCTTGTGCGCCACACCTCTCGTGATAGTGCCCCCGTCCCCACCTGTACAGTACCAGATTCACACGGCACAGCAGTACAACGCGTACCGACCCCGACCACAGCCCCGCCGCATGAGCGGCTGGACCATCGGGGCCATCATCGCGGCTGCTGTCGGTGTGGTCATCTGCCTGCCGGTCGGCGCGCTGGGGTTCGCCATGGCCAGAGCGTTCGGCAGCTTCGGCGTGGAGGAATCGAAGTTCGAGTGTTCCGTCAACGCATCGCAGTTGGCGCAAGCCGCGAGTATGTACTCGCTCGACAGCGGCGGGCTGCTGCCAGAGCCCACCCGGTGGTCGACGGCGCTCCAACCGTACACCATCTCCTCGGCGTTCCGTTGCCCGGCGGCGCCCGAGGCGCAGTGCGGCTATTCGATGAACGAGAAGCTGCGCGGGCCTTACGGCAGGAGCGCGTTGCGCCTCGTCTCCGTGTCGGCTCCTGCCGAAACCGTCATGTTCTTCGATTCGGGTGGTGGCTGGAACTCGTGCGGCCTGGGTCCGCAGGTGGTTGGTCGGCACAACGGTGACGCCGTGGTCGCCAGCGTGGACGGTCACTCCTACTGGACGGACCCGAAGATGCTGAGCTCGCAGTACTGGGAGCCGGGCCACTTGGCCACTCCCGGAGGCGCGTCGTGGACCGCGACAGGATTCGGCACTGCCGGCTCGTCGGAGTACGGGTGAGGGTAGGGCTGTCGGCCGCCGTGAGCGGCCAGGGACCGCGATGCCGCGTGAGGGTGCCTCCTGATGACGGCGCGACCCGCCCTGCTGGTTGTCCTTGGAGTCGTGGTCGTGTGCGGCGGATACTGCGTCGTCGACTGGTTCGCCAGTGCCGCCCACCATAGGCACCACACGCGCGGCACCGCGTGCCTGAGCAACCTGCGGCAGCTCGGCGCTGCACTGATGGAGTACGCGGACGACAACGCCGGCCGGCTGCCGCCGAAAGGCACCTGGGTGGATGCCTGCGTGCCCCGGGTTCGGAGTGCGTGGGTGTTCTGCTGCCGGGAGGATGCCGATCGGGCGTGCTCGTACTCGATCAACCGGTGGGTCGAGGGGAAGGCGGTGTCAGGCAAGGACGCGCCGTTGCCCGCGGAGGCTTGGGTCGGAGTGCCGCTGCTGTTCGACTCCGACACGGTTGGCAACGGCTGGAACAGCTTGGGCGGTCTGGCGATGGTTGCGCCGCGCCACGAGAGCGGCGCGAACTTCGCGTTCGCTGATGGCCACGCCAAGCGGCAGAAACCCGAGGACTACGCTCGGCTGACGTGGGAGCCCGCTAGTGGTGGAACAGCCTCAGCCCCGTGAAGCACAGCGTCATGCCGTGCTCGTCACACGCCGTGATCACGGCATCATCGCGGACTGAGCCGCCCGGCTCGGCGATGTAGGACACTCCGCTGCGCGCGGCGCGGTCGATGTTGTCCCTGAACGGGAAGTACGCGTCCGACGATAGTGCCACCCCGCTCACTCGACCGAGCCACTCGCGCTTCGCGTCCTCACCGAGCGGCGCCGGCGGGTCCTCGAAGAGCGCCACCTCGGTCGGCCCCAGCTCGCCGGCGATGTACTGGTCGATCGCGTTAATCCTGTCCGGTCGCTTCACGCCGGGCTTGAAGCGCAAGGCGAGAACCGTCGGGTGCTGCCTTAGCTGCCAAGCGTCGGCCTTGCCGGCCGCGAGGCGCGTGCAGTGGATCCGCGACTGTTGCCCTGCGCCGAGACCGACGACCTGCCCCTGCACGGCGAAGCACACGGAGTTTGACTGGGTGTACTTCAGCGAGATCGTCGCTACGAGCAGGTCACGCACGGCGTCCGCCGGCAGGCCCTTCCTCGCGCTCACCACGTTCGCGAACAGCTCCGGGCCGATGGCCGCGGTGTTGCGCGTCTGCTCGAGCGTGACGCCGAACACCTCGCGCCGCTCCACCGGGCTTGCCGGCTCGTAGTCGGGGTCGATCCTAAGCACAAGGTACTTGCCGTCGCGCTTGGCCTTCAGGATCTCAAGCGCGGCAGGCTCGTAGCCCGGTGCAATGACGCCGTCGGAGACCTCGCGCTTGATAAGCTGAGCGCAGCTCTCGTCGAGGGTGTCGCTGACGCCGATCAGGTCGCCGAATGATGACATGCGATCCGCGCCCCTGGCGCGAGCGTAGGCGCATGCGACGGGCGACAGCTCCATGTCGTCGACGAACGAGGCCGCGGCCACCGCTGGGTCCATCGGCACGGCCACCGCGGCCCCCGCGGGGCTAACGTGTTTGAATGACGCAGCCGCGGGCAGCCCGAGCGCGCCCTTGAGCTCCCGCACAAGCTGCCAGGCGTTGAGCGCGTCGAGCAGGTTAATGTAGCCGGGCGCCCCACTCAGCACCTCAAAGGGCAGAGGGCCGTCGGAGAACACCCTCGCGGGCTTCTGATGTGGGTTGAGGCCGTATCGTAGCTGCATCTCGCTTGGGTCCACCGCGACCACTCCCTTCGGGAGGGGCCTGTTCGCCCCTTGGCTGCGGCGCCCCTGCGGTCAGCCGCGCCGGAACACCCGCTTGGTAGTCGCGACGATCCAGTCCCAGTGGAGCCAGATGTGGACGACCAGCAGGGCGCAGAAGCCGACGGCAAGCCACTTGTGGATGTCAGCCCAGTCGTGGCGGCCGAGGCCCCACAGCGCCTTGTGCCACTCCGGGACGCCTGAGCCCCTCGGGATGACGAACCCGAGCAGGAAGCCGATGAACACGACCCCGAGCACCAGCGCGAACATCGCCAGGGCGATCCAGTAGTTGAGCACGTTGCGGCGCATGACCATCTCTCCACGTCAATTACCTGTCGCAAGCATGTACTGCCGTGCGCGACCGGCGCCCGAGAACAACCTGTAACAGGGGCCAACCAGCGCGCGCCTACAACTGAGGACGCAGGTCGGAGGCGGGGGCATTCCCTTGGGTTTGAGGGAGAGGGGAAGCAGCCAGCCCTACGCGGGTACCGAGTGCTCCCAGAGCCGCTCAGCCTGGAGGAGCACCGTCTCCGTTGCCCGCCGCAGGTGTCGATCCCGGGCCATCGGTCGAGGCCCGACGACGCCACCAAAGCTTGTTGCCCACCCCAAGGTCCAGGCAGACGCCCTCTAGCGCATCCGCCAGCCGACCTGCGACTGCGTCCCACACGTCGATGTTGGTCGCCGAAGCCGATAGCCCGAGCTTCGACAGGGCCTCGCGGCGGGAGTTGTCCGAGTAGCGGTGCGACACTGCCATCTTCGAGCGGGCCATCTGAAGTCTCTGCAGCGCCGACTTGAGCGCCTCTGCAGCACTCGCGCCGACTCCCGCCTTCAGCTCAAGAAGCTTGGCGAAGACGACTATGCCCCCCAACTTCTGGCCACCGGCGTCCGCGGTCTCGTCGGGCGGCAGTGCTTGCCTGATGGGGGCTTCGTCGAGGTACTCGATGAACACACGTGACAGCGCCAGTATGGCATCGCTGAACTCGGCCATCGTGTCGGCGGTTGGCCTGCGAATCCGCTTCTCGCTGTGGACATCGGGTCCCGAGTACGGCGTGTAAGACGGGCAGGCCAGTTCCCCCAAGCGCGCGGTGAGCGCGGAGCGGCTTTCGAGCAGGCGCGCTTCGAGGCTTGGGGTGTTTGGGAACTCCGCCATGATCTGCGAGCGCACGAACTGCGCGGAGAGGCCCCCTCTCGGCTGCACGTTGTGCGCGTGCCAGTGGCTGATCTCGCGCATCGGGAGTCCCTGCTTCACAAGGTCCCCTGCCCACACCACTACGAGATCCTCCCGGTTGATGCTGAACCGCAGGGCCCACACACCCATGAAGTTGACCGACCCCATTTCGTCCGCGTGTACCTTGACGGTGTAGCGATCTGGGTCGTCATAGTAGGGCTGGAGCACTGCCCTACCGAAGTAGGCCGTCCGCCCCTCGCTAGCGCTAGGTACCTGCTGTGCCGGACCGGCACCTCCGCTGCCATTCAGCCAGAAGGCGGGCACGTGCCCTGGATCCGCGGCTTCCTCGTGGACGCCCCCAACGGTGCGGGGTGAGCTCGACGGTGGAACGAAGTCCTTGGCCACGAGACGGCTCAGAGCACCGACGATAGTACCCGCGGCGGGCACCACATCCAACCAGTAGCAGCCCCACTCGGTCACCAAGTCGCCCGTGTGAACTCCGCCATCGTGCGCGCTCGTGCTAGGGTCCCAGTGTCGCGCCAAGTCGAACTGGCGCACGAGTACCATCCCTGCAGCGGCGAGGAAGTCCTCCAGGTAGTCCGTCCGCATCTCGACGCGGCTCCCGCCGTCGTTCGACACCATGCGAACCACGATCTCGCCCAGGTACGGGTCAAGCCAGTCCCCGCTGCTGCTCTGACGCAACCGGAAGTACTCCACTAGCGCAGGCGTCAGATGCCACTCCCCAGGGAGCCCGCCGAGAGCGCAACGGTACCCGATGAACCGGTACCCATCAGGTTGGCCTGTGGCCTGGTCGCGCGATGCGATCCCCTGCATGATCTCGCGTAGGTCATGACCGTCCTCCGGCCAACTAGGCGCCGCCTGCACGTCCCAAGTAGTGTACCCGAGCATTGCGGGACGGGCGCCGATCTCCGTCTGGGGCGTGAGGAACGACACAACCGCTCTACTCTCGCGTGCGGTAGTCCCAGGCAGGTCCTCGGCTTCTGTCTGCTCGGCCAGCAAGGTCCAGGACGCTCGGCAGCCAAGTCTACCGTTGGTCCAGTCCTCGAAGGCTTCCCACTCTTCGGTTCCCGGCTGGTATGTCTTCGGCATTCCCTCCCACTGGCTTCCTGACTTCTGCTCCGGCCGAGCGCCCCGCACGCAGTACGCGCCGTGCACTGTAACCCGATCGCGCGGGGAGCACTCGCAGCCCGTGCACCCTACGCCGCGAACCTTTGGATAGTCACCTCGGCCCCGCCCTCAATCGCCGCCTCTGCCCGGCGGAGCACCTCGTCGGCGATCTCGTCGCAAAGGTAGTACTCGCCACAGCTCGAGCAGATGTCGGCGGGCACACCCTTGAAGACAACGATGCTGTCGCCACGCTGCAGCGTCACGACCGCGTGTCCGGGTGCTGTTTCGCCGTGCCGGCAGATCACGCACGTCATCGCTGCCTCCTGGTCCTCTTGTCCATCTCCCAGATCTTCGCATCGGGCTCATAGGCCGTGATGATGACAGAAGACTGACTAGCCGGATCGTCTGCAACCACCACGTGAAGCACGCGTCCACCAACGGTCCCAGTCAGCAGTCGGCTGGGGTATGGGTCGTCATCAGGATACCACTCGACGGTGTCCCCGTGCGAGAGAACCGCGATCACGCCGGCGCGGGATATCCCCCGCTCGACCATGCGGCGCATCGCGTGTCCAGTGAACCGTATATCCCGCCCCTCCACTGCTACGCACCAGCTCCTTCCTCAGCTCCGCTTCTGCCTGGGCGCTCTCCCCCCTACATCGTCCTCGCCCTGGCGTTCCCGACTCCCGGTGGGGGAGGGGGGCCCCAGAGCGCGACCTCGGTCACCGCGGAGTAGTGGTTCTCCGGCTTGGACAGATGCGTGAAGGTGATGCGGACGCGGTCCGTCGTCACCTCGTCGAAGCTGATCCGGTTCTCCTTGCCGCCGACGGCCTCGGGCGGGTCCATGGCGGGATTGCTCACCTCGACCCACCTGTCGCCGACCTGGTACTCAACCTTGACCGACCTGGGCGGCCAGCAACCCGCCCCGTCCGCGAACACGAACAGCCCCACTGCGCGAATGGGCACCGCCCGGTCGAGCCGGAGCTCCAGCCAGTCCTCGGCGTTGGGCGACTGCCAGCACGTCCACCGGTTCGAGGGCTGCGACTCCCAGCCGATGATCCCGTCTATCGCGCGGTCGGGCGGGTCGGGGTTGAAGCTGTATGACGCCCACGGGAACACGCTGACCGTCTTGTCGAGCACGAGGTTGACCAGGCCGTCCCCTGTCTTCCCCGGCGCGTAGGACAGCCCGGCCGGCAGCTCCTGGCGCGCCGCGTCGGGCCAACTGCCCGCCTCGGGCCCGCCGACGACCGGGAAGACGCTCACCCGAAGCCGCGCGCAGCCCATCGGAATGAGCGTGATCTCCTCCTCCGTCTGCTCCGTGTAGACCGGGCTCGGGCCCAGGGCGCCGCAGGTGTTGTTGAAGAGCCGCCACTCGGGGATTCGGCGGCCGTGCGCCACCAGCTTGATCGGCGTGCCTTCGGCGGTGAAGGGCTGGAGCGCGGCGAGCTCGCCGGCGACCTCTTCCTTCACGCCAGAGCCCAGCACCAGCCCGTAGTTCCAGGGCGAGCTCGGACGCACTTCCCAGTCCGGCCACGCGTCCGTGCCGCCGCACCGCGTCCACTCCTCGTCGATCGCGAGCGAGTACCACAGCGGCCCGCGACGCA
>Ga0315280_10003175_pt1 | contig 25568 bp, 20 predicted proteins | sample YL17G06_40_MG_FD_203697 | JGI IMG/M metagenome (GOLD analysis project Ga0315280, IMG submission 203697) | Sediment microbial communities from Yellowstone Lake, YNP, Wyoming, USA - YL17G06_40 | ecosystem: Environmental > Aquatic > Freshwater > Lake > Sediment | place: USA: Wyoming | collected...
CGCCTCACTCACTGCCAAGGGCATGGCTGGCTGGCTCATGCTCGGCAGTATAGCACAACCAGTTCGCACCGTCAACATATTTGAGAGACACTACACTAGGTGGCTCTGCCACCGCGCAGCCGAGACGGCTGCGCTACCGATCGTGCGGTGCGCCGCTCCGGAAGTGCGGCGCAGTGCGGTACGGCAGGCGTCTCGCCTGCCTTAGGGGCATTGCGCCCTGCGGGAAAGGGCGTGATGAATCACGCCCCTACGGGGCGCTGTCCCTCGAGCAATGCACCGACGGGTTGCCATAACCGGCCTGGGCGCGGTCACCCCGCTCGGGGTCGGCGTTGAGGCCTTCTGGCAGGGACTGATCGCCGGCAGGTCAGGCATCGCCCCCATCCGCGCCTTCGATACATCGCGCTACACCACCCGGTTTGGCGGTGAAGCGCTCGACTTCGATCCCCTCGCCTTCATCGACCGCAAGGACGCCAAGCGCATGGATCGCTACTGCCAGTTCGCGGTTGCGGCCTCGCGCATGGCGATCGAGGACGCCGCCCTCGACATTGCCTCCCGCTCCGACCGCGTCGGTGTGCTTATCGGCACCGGCATCGGCGGCACCTGGACCTGGGAGATCCAGCATGACCTCTTGCGCGACAAGGGGCCCGACCGCGTCAGCCCGCTCTTCATCCCGATGCTCATCAGTGACATGGCTTCCGGCTACGCCAGCATCCTCTTCGGCGCCCGGGGGCCCAATCTCGCCATCGTCAGCGCCTGCGCCTCGGGCGCGCACGCCATCGGCGAGGCATGGCACGCCATACGCCGCGGCGACGCCGACGCCATGATCGCCGGCGGCGCCGAAGCCGCCTTGACGCCTCTCGGCTTGGCCGGCTTCTGCTCCATGAAGGCGCTCTCCACCCGCAACGATGATCCGGGGCGTGCCAGCCGCCCGTTTGACCTGGAGCGCGACGGTTTCGTCATGTCCGAGGGCGCCGGCGTCGTCGTCATGGAGGCGCTCCAGATCGCGCGCGAGCGCGGCGCCCGCATCTACTGCGAGGTCATTGGCTACGGCGCCACCGCCGATGCTTACCACTTGACCGCGCCGGCGCCCGAGGGCTCGGGCGGGGCGCGCGCCATGGCGGCGGCCATCCGCTCCGCCGCCATCTCGCCCGCCGACGTGGATTACATCAACGCCCACGGCACCTCGACCCCGCTCAACGATAAGCTCGAGACCCAAGCCATAAAGACGTCTCTCGGTGATGCCGCCTATCGCGTCGCCATCAGCTCCACGAAGTCTATGACCGGCCACATGCTCGGCGCTGCGGGCGGGGCCGAGACGGTCATCTGCGCGCTCGCCATAGCCCGCGGCATCATCCCGCCCACCATCAACCACGAACACCCCGATCCCGAATGCGACCTCGACTACGTCCCCAACCTCGCGCGGCGGGCGCGGGTCAACGTCGCGATGTCCAACTCGTTCGGCTTCGGCGGCCATAATGCGTCGCTCATCTTTCGCGGCGCTCCCGACGGGTCCGACGACCGCGATTCCAGCGCGTGCCGCGGCACAGAAGGGCGCGTTTCGTGAAGCCGCGCTACCTCACCCACGGCGGCAAGCCGCTCCTGCTGGTCGGCGTCAACTACTGGGCGCGCTCCGGCGGCCCGCTCATGTGGCGCCGCTGGCAGCCCCAGGAAGTGGCGCAGGAGCTGCGCCAGATGCGCGACCTCGGCATGAATGTCTGCCGCTCGTTCCTCTATACCCCCGATTTCATGCCGACACCCCACCGCGTCGAGCCAGAGATGCTGGGCCGGCTCGACGAGTTCATGACCCTGTGCCGCCAGGCGGGCGTGCTCACTATCCCAACCTTCTTCGTCGGGCACATGTCCGGCGAGAACTGGGACCTGCCGTGGCGCCACGGGCGCGATCTCTATACCGACCCGTGGATGCTCGACCGCGAGCGGCTCTACGTCTCAACCATCGCCGCGCGCTATCGCGATGAGGAGGCCGTGCTGGCGTGGCTGCTCTCCAACGAAATCCCGCTCTATGGCGGCAACACCGATAGTGCCAAGGGGCTGCTGTGGACCCGTACCCTGTGCGAGGCGATTCGCCACGCCGATCCCCGTCATCCCATCAGCACTGGCGACGGCGCGTGGAGCGTCTCCGGTTCTGACAATGGCTTCCCCCTCGACGACGTGAGCGCGGTCGTGGACTTTCTCGGGCCGCACACCTATCCCACGGAGACCGACTCGCTGCGCCATTCCTACTACCCGTCGTTCCTCATGCGCATGACCGCCGACTACGGCGTGCCAACGCTCCTCGAGGAGTTCGGTTGCTCGACCGCTCACGCTTCATATCGTTACCAGGCCGACTACTATCGCACGACGCTAAACAGCGTGCTGCTCGCGGGCGGCGCTGGCGCCTTGGGGTGGTGCTACAGCGATTTCGCGCTGACTCACCAACGCCCGTATTCTCACCATCCGTTCGAGCTTCTCTTCGGCGTCACCCGCGCTGACGGCGAGCCCAAGCCCGCCGCGCGCGAGATCAAGCGGTTCGCCAGTCTCGTCGCCGGCCTGGACCTGGAGCGCATGGAGCTGCCCGAGCCAGACGCCGCCATCGCCGTGCCGTCATACTACTCGTACGACTATCCCTTCGCCGCGTTCGACCGCGCCGCGATGCAGCGCTGCTTCCTCGAGGCCTATGTCCTCGCCAAGCAGGCCCACCTGCCAGTTGATTTCTGGCGCGAGCCCCGCATCCTATCCCGCGTCGCGGAGAGCATTGACGATCCCGCAACGCCGTCGCCGCCGCCGCGGCGGCTGCTAATCCTGCCCGGCTGCCAGGGCCTGACCGCGCCGGCGATGGAGGCGCTGGTCGCGTTCGCGCGCGAGGGCGGAACGGTCTACTGGTCCTACGCCCACCCGCCGTGGTTGCACAACTTTGAGCAGCTTTTCGGCGCCACTCATCATCTGCGCTACGGCCTGGCCGACGCCGCGCCCGACAAGATGCGGTTGCGTTTCCGACATGATTTCGGGGAACTGTCCGCGGGAGACGAGGTGCGCGTCGCCGGTGCCGGGGCGCAGCGCTGCCCCGTGACTCCGCTGAGCGCCGAGGTCATCGCCGAGGATGACTCCGGCCAGCCAGTCATGCTGCTCCATCGCCTGGGGCAGGGCAAGGTCGTGTTCATGGGCATCTCGCTCGAGACCGCCCTGGCCCGCATGCCCGAGTGCCATGACGGCCGGGCCGACGCCGAGCCGGCAGCCGACGCGATGGTTCGCATCTACCGCAGCCTGGCGATGGAGGCCGGCATCGAGCGCGCTCTCGACACCGACTCGCCGCTGGTCGAACTTGGGCCGATGCGTGTCGGCGATCGGCGGCTGCTGTGGCTGGTCAATCATTCCTGGCGGCGCGCCGAGGGCGTCGTCAAGAGCGGTGCACACGTGCGGGCCAGGGATCTCGAATCAAGCAGGGAAACCGGCGCCGGAAGCCGAATACCTTACCAGTTAGAGCCCAAAGACGTACAGGTTTGGGAATTGGAAGGCGCCTGAGTGACGAGGCGGCGCCGCGCGACGCCTCGGCGGCTAGGCAGGCCTTGCCACCGCGCAGCCGAGACGGCTGCGCTACCGAGCATGGGGTAGGGCAGGCGTCTCGCCTGCCTGGCCGACTCCGGGCAGGCGCTGTGGAACTCGGCGGCTAGGCAGGCCTTGCCTGCCGCCGTGGCGGCCCTCGGCCTAGCCACTTCGCCTCGTCAAACGCGGACGCGGGAGTGATGTGCGATGAAAACGTGCCCTAGGTGCGGCGTAGAGAATAAGCCTGAGAAAGCGGCGTGCTGGAACTGCTGGTCGCCGCTGGACATGCCGACCGGCGGCGCGGCGCGGCCCAGCGGGCGCGGAATCAGCCTGGTCATACCCTGGACTGCCGTCGCCGTCGTGCTGCTGGTGCTGATCGCCGCTGGCGCGACCTATTTCTTCTTCCTTAGCAGCAAGCCAGCCCAGGTCGCCGCGGAATACCTCGATGCCGTGAGGAACGGCAATACCGAGAAGGCCGACCGCCTCTCGACCCAAGACACCAGCGGCCAGAAGCTTCCGGCGATGGTGCTCATCGCAAGCTACCAGGTCCCCCCCGGCGAGACCGCGATGGAAAGCGGCCAAGCCAAAGTCCCAGTGACGGTCCAGTTCACCGTTGACCCACTGGCAATTGGCCTTGAGCGCGCGGCGCTGGCCGACTTGAGCATGAAGTTCCTGAAAGCGCACCCGGTTCGCGGCCAGGTGGTTCTGGTCAAGGAGCGCCTGAACTGGCGCGTCGATCAGCGCCAGACCCAGCAGCAGTGGATGCAGTCCATGCTCGCTGCCGCTCCCGCGGACGTCAGGGATGCCATCCTCAAGCCGCGTCCCGCCCTGCCCGCGATCAAGCTGCCGGGCCTTGGCGCGCCCGCGACGCCAGGGCCGGCGCCGCCGGCTCTCCCTAAGCCGGCTCTGAAGCTTGGCCCCGGTATGGTGCCCCGGCCTGGCGCTGGGGCTCCCTTCACTCCTCCCGCAGCCGTTGGCGGCGCGCCGAGTGGGACCAAGGCGGGAGCAAAGTCCAAGGGGGGCGGGGGCGTCCTTAGCAGCAGGCGTGCGGCCGAAAAGGAAGCCACGGGCGAGGGCGATTGACCCGCCAATGTGGGATTGAGCCTGCTCCTTCGGCATTGCTCAGAGCTTGCCCTGAGCACAGTCGAAGGGGCCAGCCCTGAACCTGTCGAAGGGCGCGCCCACCAGAGGCCGGCAAGCGCAGCCGAGACGGCTGCGCTACCGATTGTGCGTCGTGCACGCCCTTTCGGTAGGGCAGGCGTCTCGCCTGCCTTAGGGGCCTGTCATCCGGCGCAGCGTGCACGGCGCCTACACAGCCGCGCGACGCCAGACGCGGCTTCCGCCTTCGCGGGCGACGAAGTTCCGCTCCGGCGGACGAAGGCGTCGCCGCGTTCCGGAGCGGCGTACCGCGCCGCCGGCCTCGTCCGGGCTGTGCCGTAGGGACGCACCGCCGTGCGCCCGCACGGCGAAGAAGGAACCCCACCTCGGACCGATCGCCGCGCCAGGCGGCGCTGGGCGCCGCTGGCCGACTCCGGGCAGGCGCTTCGGAGCGCGGCTTCGCCGCGCCAAGGCCCGTGATGTGGCCTCCGGCCAGGATCCGAAGGAATCCCGACAGGAGCGAACATGGCACGCAGGTACACGGTAATCGTGGTCCCCGAGACTCATTGGGATCGCGAGTGGTACTCCGCCTTTCAGCAATTCCGCATGCGACTGGTGCGCCTGACCGACAAGCTGCTCGGCATTCTCGACTTTGATCCGGAGTACAAGAGCTTCACCTTTGACGGCCAGACTGTGGTCATCGAGGACTACCTCGAGATTCGGCCGGAGAACCGCCGCCGCATCGCCGCCCATGTCAAGCGGGGCCGCCTGCTGCTGGGGCCGTGGTACGTCCTGCCCGACGAGTTCCTGGTCAGCGGCGAAGCGCTGGTGCGCAACCTCATGGTCGGTCACGCCATCGCGTCGGAATTTGGGCGCGTGATGAAGGCGGGATATATCCCCGATCCCTTCGGCCATGTCGCCCAACTGCCGCAGATCCTCGCCGGCTTCGGCATCAACTCCGCGCTCTTCATGCGCGGCCTGGGCGAGAGCGGCGAGAAGCTGCGCAGCGAGTTCTGGTGGCATGCCCCCGACGGCACGCGCGTCCTGGCGGTGCACCTGCTCACCGGTTACTGCAACTTGTCGGGCTGGGGCTACGAGCGCGCGCCCCGCGGCGGCCACACCCTCAACCTCGATCTTGCCGTCTCGCGCGCCCGGCGCGAGGTCGACCGCCATGGCCCCAGGGCCGCCACACGGTACATCCTCGGCAACAACGGCTGCGACCACGTCGAGCCCCAGCCAGAGCTGCCCGCCATCATCGAGCACGTCAACCGCAACATGGAGGACGCCGAGTTCGTTCACGGCACATACGAGGATTTCGTGGCTGGCGTTCTGGCGGAGCAGCCGGAGCTCGGCTCGCTGACCGGCGAGCTGCACGAGAGCAAGTATCATCCCATCCTGTCGGGGACATTCTCCGCCCGAATGTACCTCAAGCAGGCCAATGAGCGCACCCAGACGCTGCTCGAGCGCTGGGCCGAGCCGGTTTCCGCCCTGGCCTGGCTGTGGGGCAAGTCTTATGACGCCGCTTTCCTGTGGCACGCGTGGAAGCTCTGCCTGAAGAACCACCCCCACGACTCGATCTGCGGGTGCAGCATCGACCAGGTGCACCGCGAGATGCTGCCGCGTTTCGAGCAGGCGCAGCAGATAGCGCAGGACCTGACGCGCGAGGGTCTCGACTTCGTCGCTCGCCAGATAGACACCCGCGCCGATCCCGAGCACCAGGAGGCGCGCGCGCTGGTCGTGTTCAATCCCCTCGGCTGGCCGTGGTCGGGCGTCGCGTGCGCGAAGATGGAGCTGCCGACGCCGCCGGGGCGATTGCCCGATTCGTACGTCGTGCGCGACGCAACAGGCGCCGAAGTGCCGTGCCAGATCTGCAACGATCGCATCACCGAGCGCCGCACCGGCTTCCCGCCGGGGATGAACGTGCGCGAGTTCGACCTCGGCTTCCTCGCCAACGACGTGCCCGGCCTTGGCTACAAGACCTATTTCGCCGAGCCGGGTCAGCCCGCGGCCGCCGCCACCGACCTGGTCGTCTACAGCGATTGGATGGAAAACGACCGCGTGACCGTGCACATCAACTCCGACGGCACGGTCGATATCGCGGACAAGGACACCGGCGCCTGCTTCTACAACTGCAACGCCTTCGAGAGCACCGAGGACGTCGGCGACGAGTACGACTATTCGCATTCCCTGCGCAGCGAGACCTTCACCACCGCCGGCGCCGCGGCGCGCATCTCGCTCGTCGAGCAAGGCCCGCTGCGCGCGACCTTCCGCGTCGAGCTTGATCTCGCGCTGCCGGCGTGCATCGAGGGCGACCGCGTGCGCCGCAGCGCCGAGCGCGTCACGTGTCCGATCACGACTTACGTCACCTTGGCCTGCGGGTCGTCGCGCGTTGACTTTCACACCACCGTTGACAACCGCGCCAGGGACCACCGCCTGCGGGCGCTCTTCCCCAGCGAGCTGCAAGCGGGTCTCTCTCACGCCGAGGCGCAGTTCTGCGTCGTCGACCGGCCGCTGGAGATCAAGACCATGCCGGGTTGGTCGCAGCAGCCGGTGCCGACGCAGGTGCAGCAATCCTTCGTTGATGTCAGCGACGGCGAGACCGGCCTGGCGGTCATCAACCAGGGCTTGCCCGAGTATGAAGTGCGGCGCAATGCCGAGGGCGCGACGATCTGCTTGACGCTGCTGCGCGGTGTCGGCTGGCTGTCGCGCGACGACTACCCGGCGCGGCCCTACAATGCCGGCCCGCAAGTACCGACCCCGCAGGCCCAGTGCCAGGGCGTGCACGAGTTCCGCTACGCGGCGCTGCCGCATCGCGGCACGTGGATCACCGGCCGCGTGTGGCAACACGCGCACAGTCACAATGCGCCGCCCCGCGTCGCCGTCAGCGACCAGCACGAGGGCGAAAAGCCCAAGCAGCTCAGCTTCATCACCATTGACAACCCCCATATCGCCCTGAGCGCGGTCAAGAAGGCGGAACGCGCCGACGCGCTGGTGGTGCGGGTTTACAACGCGACGAGCGAACCCGCAAAGGGCAAGCTGATCCTCGGTGGCGCCTTCGCCGGCTGGCGGCCGGTGAACCTCAACGAAGAACCGTTCGCCGGCAGTCGCCGCCGCGGCGCAGCCCGCGGCATCAGGCTTGTACTGCGCCCGTTCGAGATCGCCACAATCGAGCTCTATCCTGGGTGAACGAAATGTCATTCCGAGCGCAGCGAGGAATCCCCTACGCGGGTTGATCGAGGCCCCTACCCCGCATTATTCATACCGGTAGCGCAGGCGTCTCGCCTGCGTCCCTCCGGCGCACGGTATGAATAGGCCGGGCTACCGGGGTTGCTCGCGGTGGCAATAGTCGCCCGCGCATCCCTGATAGGGGATTCCTCGGTCGCTTCGCTTCGTCGGAATGACATTGCCGAAAGCCCAATGCATAGTCTCGGTAGATCGGCGGAGTTCGGCATGACTCAACTGCCCGAAATCCTGAGCGCTCTCATTTTCGATTTCGACGGCACGCTGGCCGCCGGCCATTACGACTTCCAGGCCATGCGCCAACGCGTGCACGCTCTGGCCGCGACATACGGCGTCTCGCCTGAAGCGCTCGATGGTTTGTATGTCCTCGAGGCAGTCGATCGGGGGGCGGAGCTTATCGGGGCCGACACCGCCGACGCGCGCCGCTTCCAAGCAGAGGCCGGCCGCATTATCCTCGAGATCGAGCTCGAGGGGGCGTGCGCGTCACGGCTCCTGCCGGGCGTCACCGGGGCGCTGGCCGCGCTGCGTGACCATGGCTATCGCCTGGCGATCGTGACGCGCAACTCGCGCCAAGTCATCGCGACCATCCCCGGCGCGGCGTCGCTGGCTTGTGACGCATTCCTCGGCCGCGAGGCGGTGCGCCGCGTCAAGCCTCATCCCGACCATCTGGCGGCGGCCCTCGCGGCCCTGGGTTGCGAGGCCCGTCAAGCGGCCATGGTCGGCGACCACCCGATGGACATCGCGACCGGCCTGGCGGCAGGCGCGGCGACCGTGGGCGTGCTCACGGGCGCGGGCACGCGCGAGACGCTGACCGCGGCGGGCGCGGAGCTAATCGTGGATTCGGTAACCGAGCTGGCGAGACTGCTGATTGCGGAGCGGGCGGTGCGCCGCCCGCGAGGCGGTGCGCCGCCTGCGAGGTGATGCGCCGCCTGCGAGGTGATGATGCGCGCATTGAGGGAATACGCAGATAAAGCCACCCGCCGGGTGGTCGGGCTTTCCGCGTCCCTGGGCGGGGTTGACGCCGCGCTGCTGGATATCGTCGGCGAGGGCGCGAGCACCCAAATCAGCCTCTTGCGCTTCCGCCGCGTCGGCCACTCGGCGCAGATGCGCGACGCCTTGCTGCGCGCCACTTCGCCTGAATGCCCCGGCGCCGAGATCTGCGACCTCAACTTCGCCCTCGGCCGGCTCATGGCCGACGCCGCGCGCCAGGTCACTCGCGCCACCGGCCACGGCCTGGGCGAGGTCGATCTCATCGGCTGCAACGGCTTGACTCTCTATCATTCGACCGCCGCCGGCACCGCTGCCGACCGCGCTTGTCCCGCCTCCATCCTGCAAATCGGCGAGCTGGCGGTGGTCGCCGAAGAGACCGGTGTCACCACCATCGGCGATTTCGGCGCCACCGACATCGCCGCCGGCGGCTGCGGCGCGCCGCTCATGCCCTTCATCGACTTCGTGCTCTTTCACCACCACGCGAAGACGCGCGCCATTCAGAATATCGGGCGCATGGCCAGCGTGACCGTGGTGCCGGCGGGCGACGACCCCGAGGCGGTGGTGGCATTCGACACCGGCCCGGGTCACGTCGTGGTTGACGCCATCACCGAAATCGTAAGCGAGGGCAAGCTGCTGTCCGACCACGACGGCCGCCTCGCAAGCCTGGGCGCGGTCAGCGACGAAGTGCTGGCGTGCATGATGTCGCACGCGTTCATCCAGCGCGCCCCGCCCAAGACCAGCGGCCCGCGCGAGTTCGGCCCCGAGTTCATCACCGGGGTGCTCGATGCCGCGCAGCGCTACGACATCTCAGTCGAGGACCTGCTCGCGACCGCGACCGCCTTCACCGCCGAGTCCATCGCCCGCAGCTATCGCGACTTTCTCGCGCCCGAGCACCCCATCGACGAGATGATTCTCGGCGGCGGCGGCAGCTACAATGCCACCCTGCGCCGCATGCTGCAATCGCGTATGCCGGGGCTGCCCATCTACCTGCACGAGGATTTCGGCATCTACGGCGACGCGAAAGAGGCCATGGCTTACGCCATTCTGGCCAACGAGACGATGCTCGGGCGAGCATCGAATCTGCCGCGCGCCACCGGCGCCGCCCATCGCCGCCCGCTCGGCAAGATCGTCCCCGGGCAACAATAGGGACCGTCACCTATCTCTCGCCGCGGTGTGGACGTTGCGAGGCGGATCCCCTACCGAGGTTCGGGTATCAGGGGGAATACCCTATTCAAGCTCGCATATCTGGTTGACGCCGGACGAGGGGACTTGACGCTCGCTATTAGCGGTTTGACAAGTCAATCTGTTACGCGAGCGTCAATAAGAGCCTCTAACCCGGATTATGCGTACAGCCCGAAAAATGTCATTCCGAGCGCAGCGAGGAATCCGCCTTCGCGGGCGACGATTCAGCCTTCGTAGCCGAAGCTACTTCGGCGAAGTGGGCAGTTCCGCTCCGGCGGACGAAGGCGTCGGCGGACGAAGGCGTCCCCTATCGCCCCTTCAGCAACCCCGGTAGGGGACCGGCCGTTGGGGACAGTTACCTATTTCCCCAAGGGTTTCTGCTGCCCCCCTTCGGTTCTTTGCGGGAAATAGGTAACTGTCCCCAATCCTCCGGGGTGACATCACCCGTTGGGTGAGCGCGTTACGCTCGCTACGCATAATCCGGGTCTAACAGAACTGATTGGTCGGTGCCGTCATTCCGAGCCTGGCTCGCGCTAGCGCGAGCTCCGGAATGCGGCGCCTGAGTGCGGCTGCGCCGCACTTCCGGAGCGCGCGTACCGCGCGCCCAGCGCCGCATCAAGCGAGGAATCTCGGTCCCGCTCAAGGACGCCGAGACCCCTCGCTGTCGCTCGGGGTGACATTATGCGAGGGTTTTGTTAAAGGGTCTAATGGTTTTCGCTCCCTTGCGAACGAACCTCGTCCGGAGGAGTTGCGTGTACCAGCGGTGTCCTCCGCTGATGCACGAAACTCTACAGAACAGGTAGCAGTCCCTAGCTACCCTTCGCGTCCAGGGCTCCCTCGCACACCAGGCCCGCGAGCACCCCGACCACGTCCGGGTCGAACTGCGCGCCGCCGTGCGCGACCATCTCCCGCACCGCCTGGGTGTCGTCGCGCGCCGGCCGGTATGGGCGCTGGCTAATCATCGCGTGGTAGGCGTCGGCGACGCTCAGGATGCGCGCCAGCAGCGGAATGTTGGTCCCGGCGAGACCATCGGGGTAGCCCTGTCCGTCCCAGCGCTCGTGATGATTGCGAAACATGGACAGCGTCTCGGCGCCCGGACGCAGCGGCGCGATAATCGTCTCGCTCAAGATGGCATGTTGGCGGCACAGCGCGACTTCGTTGGCGTGCAGCCCGCAGGGCTTCTTCAGGATGTGGTCGGGGATGCCGATCTTGCCGATGTCGTGCAGCGGCCCGAGGTTGCGGATGATGTCTATCCGCTGACGATCCAGACCCATGCGCTCCGCGATCGCTGCCGCGATCGCCGCCACCTGCTCGCCGTGCAGCGCCGTGTAGCCGTCGCGCGCATCGAGCGTCCGCATCAGCGCCCGTATCGAGCGCAGGTAGCTCTGGCTCAGCTCCTGCTGCATTTCGCTGGCGCTTCGGCTGAGCTCGCTGTGGGCCTTGGTCAGATCGTCGAGTGTCGCCACCCGCTGGTTGAGCTACCACACCGCCCCGCGCAGGCTCTCGATCAAGCTCTGGTTGAGCAGGCGCTGCTCCCGCTCTTTGGCCGCGACGTACGCGATGGCGCAGCCGAGAAATATCACCAGGCCGAAGATCACCGCGCGGTCATCCGAGCCGCGCATTAACCCGGCCCCGGCGTCAACCACCAGGAACAGCGCCAGGCCGAGCGCCGCCAGCAGCGCCAGCGTCAGCCACATCATCTCCTTGCGCCGTTCGTCAGCGGCGCGACTAAACGCTTCGATCATCGCCGTCTCCAGGCCGGCAAGCGATACACGAGTCTTGGGAGACTCCCGTCTTTTCCTCTATTCCATGAAAACGGCCACGTTGCACCCGCGCCGGGTTGCCGACTGGGCGCGGGGTCGCCGACCCCGCGCTTTTCGCGGCTTCAGCAGAGCCGCGTCCGAGCCCTCCTGGGCACCCTCCTCGACGAGCCGGCTGGCTGCATCGGGATCACCCCAGCCACCCCGTGAGTCGCGCCAGCACCCGCGCGTATTCCACGAAGTTCGGCCACGATATGTCCGGCGGCACGCCGTGGTCGCATCCGGGAATGTACCCGCCCTGCACGAACAGCGGCGGCACGACGCGCATCACCTCCGCGCGCATGACCTCGCCCCCCTTGGCGATGGCGCGCTTGTCGATCCCGCCCTTGTAGGCCATGCGGCGGTCAAACCGGCGGCGATACTCCACGATGTCATTGCCCGCCGCCACCTCGACCGGGTCGCAGACGTTGATCCCCGCCTCCATCCACAGCGGAATCAGCTCCGCCACCATCCCGTCCGAGTCCATGTCTATGATCGGGCATCCGCTCGTCCTGATCTCCGCGACCCAGCGCTCGTAAGCGGGCATGAGGAACCGCCGCACCATCGCCGGCGAGATCATGCTGTGCCCCTTGTACGCCATGTCCTCGGAGATGCCTACCGCATCCAGCTCCACGCGCTCCAGGATGGGCGCCGTCGTCGCCGATACGAACTCGGCCCAGAACGCCGCCATCTCGTCAACGAACGCCGGCTCCTCAGCCATGAAGATGCACAGCCCCTCGAAGCCGCACCATTCGCGCATCTGCCAGAACGGCCCGTTGAAGTGGATCGCCGCCGGGTAGTCGCGCTCGCGCAGCCGCGCGCAGCGCTGCTCGAAATCGTCGGGAAACCGCCCCGGCGCGCGCGGATCGAAGCGCTCCTTCATGCGCTCCCAATCGCCGCGGTTCTGCACCGGAAAGCGGTGCCACTTGCGCGTCACGAAATCTTTCGCCGCGCGGATGTAGGTGTAATCATAGCGGTCCGAGATCTCGGTCACCGCCCCCATCCAGTCCTGCACGATGTAGTGGTCGTCGCGGTGCTCGAGCACCTTCTCCTCGAACGTCGGGATCATCTGAAACGAGACGCCGGGGCTGGTCTGGGGAAGCGTTCGCTCGGGCTCGATGCCCAGAATCTCGTGCAGCGCCTCCATGTAGTCGCGTTCCTCGGGCAGGCCTTGCTGATGCCAGCACGCGAGCGTGGATTCGCGCGGCCCCCCGGGCGCGAACGGCACCTTGTCCGGTTTGCCAAAGAGCAGCGTCTCGCGGTATCGTTCACGGGGTGTCATGGCTGTCCTCGCTTGGAGCCTATCCGAGAAATCGGGCAAGTGTCATTCCGAGCCCTTCGACTTCGCTCAGGGTGGTGCTGCGTCAATCATGTATTGCCCGGTGTTTCGCCTGTAGGGGCGCAATTCATTGCGCCCTCCGGGAACGGCCGTGGTGAATCACGTCCCTACAATGGGCATTCGTGATGTCACGGTTGACGCAGCACTAGACTCCGCGAGGGATCCGCCTTCGCGGACGAGGATGTAGGGGCACGGCATGCCGTGCCCGTACGGCGGATGAAGTCGTCCCCTATCGGGTTGCATGAGCGGTAGGGGATTCCTCGGTCGCCTCACTCCCTCGGAATGACATCCGTCGGCGGGCGATTCACGAATAGGCGTTTCGCCGTTATATGAAGTTCCGGCGAAGCCATCGTAAGTCCTTGCGCTCGCGCTCCAGCCCCCGCAGAGGCCGATGCGGCGCCCCGCGAGCAGGTGCCTTGGCCGCCGCGGTTGAAAATGCAACCGCAGCCGCTCACTGGGCGCGCCGCCGCCGAGGCTGTTCGATGGGCGCGGCCTCGCCGAGGCCGCGAGACTGTCGGGCGGCCGCTCCGCGCCCCGGGGCGACGATTGCCGCCGGAGCAGGATCATGACCGCGAAAGACATCATGAGCCGTGACGTGCGAACCGTTGCGGAAGATGCGACCGTCGCCGCCGCGGCGCGCCTGATGCACGACGCCCCGCACGGCGCCTTGCCGGTGATCGCGGCCGACGGCAAGGTCGTCGGCATGATCGATCGCGTGACCCTGCTGCGCCTATGCCTGCCCAAGTACGCCGAGGACATCGGCGACCTGGCCTTCCTGCCGCCGGACTTCACGGCCTTCGAGGCGCGGATCGAGAACATCGCTCATGTGCCGGTGCGCGATGTCATGCGCCCCTGCGACGTGTGCGCCGCCGAGGACACGCCGCTGGTCGAGCTGGCCGCGCTCATGGTGCTCAAGCGCGTCGAGGATGTTCCAGTCTTGCGCAGCGAGCGCGTGGTCGGCATCGTCGGCTTACAGGACATCGTTGACGAGATCGTCTGGCCGCATCTCAAGCATGGCGAGGAGAAGTGATGACTGGCGCGACCCATCCCGCGGGCGCGCCGCCGCCGCGGCCCCCACAGGAACCGTGATGTCTGGCAATGCGCAACCGATTGCCGCCCTCGTCATCTTCCTCGGCGCGTATGCCCTTATCATCACCGAGCGCCTGCACCGCACCGTCGTCGCGCTGCTCGGCGCCGCGCTGGTGCTCGTGCTGCGGGTGGTCTCTCAACGCGCGGCATTCGCCTTCGTTGACTGGAACACCATCTTCCTCCTCTTCGGCATGATGGTCATCGTCGGCATCACCAGGCGCACCGGCCTCTTTCAATGGCTCGCCATCAAGTCCGCCAAGGCCGCCCGCGCCGAGCCGCTGCGCATGATTGTCATGTTCTCTATTTTCACCGCGGTGATGTCGGCATTCCTCGACAACGTGACTACCGTCCTGCTGATCGCGCCGGTCACGCTCGTCATCGCCGACGCGCTCGCGATCTCCCCCGTGCCGTTCCTCATCGCCGAGATCCTCGCCTCCAACATCGGCGGCACCGCCACCCTCATCGGCGACCCGCCCAATATCATGATCGGCAGCGCCTCCGGCCTCGGATTCATGAGCTTTGTCATCCATCTCACGCCGGTCATCATCCTGGTCTTCGTTGCCTACCTCGCCAGCCTGCGCTTCTTCTTCGGCAAGAGCATGGCCGTTAGCGAGCACGCGCGCGCTAGCATCTATGCCTTCGATGAAGCCAAGGCCATCACCGACTGGCCGCTGCTGCGCAAGAGCCTGGCGGTGCTCGCGTTGACCCTGGTCGGCTTCTTCGCCCATGAGGCGCTGCGCCTGGAGCCGGCGACGATCGCGCTCGCCGGCGCCGCCCTGCTGCTCGTCATCAGCGGCGCCGACCTCGAGCAGACCGTGCTCCACGACATCGAGTGGCCGACGCTGCTCTTCTTTGTCGGCCTGTTCGTCCTCGTCGCCGGCCTGGTGGACACGGGCGTCATTCACGCCATCTCGCGCCCGCTGGTCGCCGGGGCCGAGCGCAGCGTCCCGCTGACCTCCATCGCCCTGCTGTGGGCCTCGGCGGCGCTGTCGGCGGTGGTGGACAATATTCCCTTCGTGGCGACCGTCAACCCGATGCTGCTCGATGTCGCCCGGCGCTTCGCGGGATCGGCTGGGGACGTACGCGCCGTGATGCACGGCCCACAGATGCTGCCCCTGTGGTGGTCGCTCGCGCTCGGCGCCTGCCTGGGCGGCAACGCCACCCTCATCGGCGCTTCCGCAAACGTCGTCATCGCCGGCGTCGCCGAGCGCAACGGCTATCGCATTGCCTTTGTCGAGTTCCTGAAGTATGGCATCCCGGTGGTCATCGAATCGCTGCTCATCTGCACGGCATACATCTACCTGCGCTACCTGCGGTGACGCTCGCCCAAAGATTCGCGCCTCAAACCGCTCAGCGGCGCATGGCGCCGCTCCGGAGCGCGGCCGCGCCGCGCACAGCGAGCGTCACGTCGCATAGCCAGCCCAGAACCCGAGGGTCTGTTCACGGACAGTGGGAGTGGCCGAGGCTACTCCTCCTCGCCTTCTCGGCGTTGATGTAGGGGCAAGGCATGCCTTGCCCCTACGGCAAGCGCGGCTGCCTTGAGAGGGAGAGGAATTGTCAGGCGCGTTACAACACCACTGAAAGGGAACATACCTGAACCCGATATGCGCGCTTGAATGGAGGCGACCAGCACCATGGCCCAGGTCATAGAATGGACGCTCATCTTCCTCGCTTTGCTGAGCCTGTGGCCATGGATCCTGGGCTATCGCGCAAACTGGTCGCGTGCGCTGCTGGTCGTCGCCCTGATCGCCATGATCTGGGTCTTCGTGCGCCGGGTCGACCGCATCCGCCGCGTGCGCTGACACCGGCCTCGCTGAGGCCGCGTTTCGCGGGGTCAGCGCCCCGCGCCCCGCGCCACCCTCGCCGGCGTCGCCTGGGCGAGACCCTGCGTTGTTTGTGATACCTGTCACGAAGCGCCTCTGGCCCGGAAAAAACCCCGTTTATGATGTCTGCAATGCCCCTTCGCTTGACATCCCTGCGGCTCAAATGGGAAAATTGATATTGATGATGACCTCAGCGCGCTGCTCACCCAGGGGAAAGCCCTTCGATGGATACTAAGCTTGAGCGGCAGGCCCCGTGTCTCGTGGCGTGCCCGGTGCATACCGATACCCGGCTCTTCGTCGAGCATATCATGGAGGGCCGCTACGAGCGCGCCCTTGACCTGCTGCTTGCTGCGAATCCATTCACCTCCGTCTGCGGCCGCATCTGCCACCACCCGTGCGAGGAAAGCTGCCGCCGCCGCAAGGTTGATGCTCCCGTCGGCCTGCGCCAGCTCAAACGCTTTGTTGTGGAAGCCACCGCGGACTACCGCCTGCGCCGCCGGGCCCCCGTAGAGCGCACCCGCAGTCAGCGGGTCGCCATCATCGGCTCGGGGCCCGCGGGTTTGACCGCCGCTCATGACCTTGCCCGCGCCGGCTTCGGCGTCACCGTCTTCGAGGCGGCGGCCCAGCCCGGCGGCATGTTAGGCGCCGCCATCCCTCGTTATCGTCTGCCCTATCGCGTGCTGCGCGAGGATATTGACGACATCCTTGCCCTTGGCGTGGAGCTGAAGACCGGCTGCGCAGTCGGCACAGATATCGAGTTCGGCGAGCTGGAGCGCAGCTTTGATGCCATCCTCATCGCCACCGGTTTGAGCGAAAGCCGAACTCTGGGCGTGCCCGGCATTGACAGCCGCGGGGTGCTGCTCGCCCTGCCGCTGCTGCGGGCGACGTGCGCCGGGCAGCCCCCGGCCCTGGGCGAGCGCGTGGTCGTCATCGGCGGCGGCAACGTGGCGATTGACGTCGCGCGCTGCGCCCGTCGCTTGGGTGCGGCCGACGTGACCATGACATGCCTTGAGTCGCGCGGCGAGATGCCGGCCTGGGAGTGGGAGATCGAAGAGGCGCTGGAGGAAGGCGTCAAGCTCGCCCCGTCATGGGGCCCCAGCGCGGTTGAAACGCAGGGCGATGCGGTGAGCGGCATTCAGCTCAAGCGCTGCGCCCGCGTGTTCGACGAGCAGGGGCGATTCAGCCCCGCCTTTGACGAGGCCGAGACCTCCTTCCTGCCCGCCGACAGCATCATCCTGGCCATCGGGCAGCGGGCGGATTTGGTCTGCGTCGAAGGCTCGAAGGTTGCCGTCAGCCGCGACCAGCGCCTGGAGTATGACCCGCAGACGATGGCAACATCGGCGCGCGGCGTCTTCGCCTGCGGCGAGGTCGTCACCGGCCCCGGCGCCGCGGTGGAGGCGGTGGCCGACGGACATCGGGCGGCGCGCGCGATCCACCATTTCCTCGACGCCGGCGAGCTGTTGACGCAAGCGCCGCGCGAGCAACTGCCATCCCTCGGCGACCTGCCGGCGGAGACCATCGAGCGGATCAAAGAACGGGCGCGGGTACGGGTTGCGCTCGCGGCGGCGGAGGCGCGTGTGCGGGATTTCTCGGAAATCGAGCGCGGCTTCACCGAGGCGGAGGCGCGCGCCGAGGCGCAGCGCTGCCTGGCATGCACCACCGGCGCTTTTGTTGACGAGGATCGCTGCGCCGCCTGCCTGACCTGCGTCCGTATCTGCCCCTTCGGCGTCGCCACCGTTTCGAACACCGCGGCGATGCCGGATGAGAAATGCCAGGCCTGCGGCCTCTGCGCCGCGCTCTGCCCCGCCGCCGCGATCGCCCTCAAGCGCTTCGGCGCGCAGCGCATCCAGCAGGATCTGAGCCGTCTGCTGGCAGCACTGCCGACATCGCAGCGCCCCAGGCTCATCGTCTCGTTCTGCTGCCTCTTCGAGACCACCAGCCGAAAGTTCCTGGACGACAGCCCGCAAGATGCGGCAGCCACCGGCGTTGCGCGCGTCCTGGTGCCCTGCGTGGGGCGGCTGAGCGTCGCGGATATGCTGGCGCCTTTTGAAATGGGCGCCGACGGGGTGTGTGTCATCGCCTGCGCCAGTGGAGAATGCCTCTATCCCACTGCCGAGGAACGGTTGCGGGCAAGGGTTGATGAGGTCAAACGCATCCTCGATGAGATCGGCCTGGGCGGCGAACGGATAGATCTGTGGCGCACCAAGGATTCGGCGGAGGTCTCGTGGACCGCTTTCTGGGAGGTCTCGCGGCGCAAGCTCGCGGCGATCGAGGCGGAGCAGGGGACGTAGAGCGCGATTCATCGCCTATGTGGCGCAGCCGCCCCCGGCTGTGCGGGTGCCGCGTGCGCGGCGCCGGATGACGGGCGAGGCTTGCCCGGCTCCGGAGGACGATTGCGCCGCAGCGTGTTCTGAGAGGCCACAATCAATGATCGTAGCCGAACGAAAATCCCTGGCGGACATCAAGTCATTCGTCGCCGGCTTCGAGCGCGTGCTCGTCGTCGGGTGCGGCACCTGCGCCACGGTGTGCCTCGCGGGCGGAGAGAGCGAGGTCAACGTCGTCAGCCTGGCGCTGCGCATCGCCGCGCGCGCCGAGGGCCGCCGCCAGGAAGTGCTCGAGGATTGCATCACCCGCCAGTGCGAGCCGGAGTTCGTCGCGGCGGTGATCGAGCGGGTGCGGCGCCAGGAGATTGACGCCGTGGTCTCGCTGGCCTGCGGCGTGGGGGTGAATTTCCTGGCGGAGCGACTGGGCGATGTACCGGTCTTCCCCGGCCTCGATACGAAATTCCTCGGCGCCAGCCCAGAGCCCGGGGTGTGGGTCGAGCTGTGCGCGGGTTGCGGCAACTGCATCCTGCACCTCACCGGCGGCATCTGCCCCATCGCGCGCTGCTCGAAATCGCTGCTCAACGGCCCTTGCGGCGGCAGCAATAACGGTAAGTGCGAAATCAGCCCCGATGTGGACTGCGGCTGGGCGCTGATCGTCGAGCGCATGAAACGCCTGGGCACGCTCGATCGCTTGATGGATATCCTGCCGCCGCGCGACTGGTCGAGCTCGGCGCACGGCGGGCCGCGGCGCGTGGTGCGCGAGGAGCTGCGGCAGCTCGCGGCGGAGCCGGCGGAGAAGGGCGCCGCGGTGCGATGAGGAGCAGCAGCAATCTCGAGCGGGTGCTGGCGGCGGGTCACTTCGCGGTGACGGCGGAGATCGGGCCGCCCATGGACTGCAACGGCGAAGTCGTGCTGGAGAAAGCGCGCCTCCTGCGCGGCTGCGCCGACGCGTTCAACATCACCGATTGCCAGACCGCGGTGGTGCGCATGTCGAGCATCGCCTCCGCGGTGCTCATCATGCGCGAGGGGCTGGAGCCGGTGATGCAGATGACGTGCCGCGACCGCAACCGCATCGCCATCCAGGCCGACCTCCTCGGCGCCGCCGCGCTCGGCATTCGCAACTGCCTGTGCATCGCCGGCGACCATCAGTCCTTCGGCGCCGCGGGCAAGCTCAAGGGACATCCCGGCGCGAAAAACGTCTATGACATCGACTCCATCCAGCTCGTGTCCATCCTCAAGGGGCTGCGCGACGAAGGCCGCCAGCAAGGCGGCGACGAGATCGAGATGCGGCCGCCGCTCTTCATCGGCGCGGTCTGGACGCCGATGGGCGATCCGGTTGATTTTCGCCCGCTGCGGCTGGCGAAGAAGGTGCGCGCGGGGGCGGATTTCATCCAGACCCAGGGCGTCTACGACATGGCGCTTTTCCGCCGCCAGATGCAGATCGCGCGCGACATGGGGCTGCACGAACGGGTCGCGATTCTGGCGGGCATAATCGTGCCGAGGAATCTCGGCATGCTGAAGTATATGGACAGCGCGGTGGCGGGGGTGCGCGTGCCGCAGGAGCTGATGACGCGCATGGCCAAGGCGCGCGATGCCGCCGGCGCCGACAAGGCGCAGGCGCGGGTCAACCAGGAGCAGGAGGGCCTGCGTATCGCCGTCGAGCTGATCGAGCAGGCGCGCGAGACCCCGGGCGTGCGCGGGGTGCACCTCCAGGCGATTGAGTGGGAGCACAAGGTGCCCGAGATCGTCGCGCAGGCCGGGTTCCTGCCGCGGCCGGTCATACCGGCGAGCGCATGACTCGCGGCGCGGCGATAAGTGCAGATTGATGTGGCCGACCATTGTTTCCAGGAGGTTCGACCGATGGCCGAAGCACAAAAGAAGATTCTCGCCGTTGACGACGATCAGGATGACCTCAAGATGATCACCATGATTCTGGAGCCGGAGGGCTATACGGTCATCACCGCCGAGAACGGACGCGAGGCGCTGGAGAAGGCCGAGTCGGAAGGCCCGGACCTGATCCTGCTCGACGTGATGATGCCTGAGCTCGACGGCTTCGCCGCTTGCGCCAAGCTCAAGTCATCGCCTCAGAGCCAGGGCATCCCGGTGATTCTGCTGACTGGCGTCGCCAAGTACATCACGCGCAGCAAGTACCCGCTCGATGGCGTGCTGCGCGCGGACGCCGAGGAGTACCTGGAGAAGCCGCTCGAGCCGGAAGAGCTGCTCAAGGCCGTGGCGGCTCACCTCAAGTAGGCGGCCCAAGGCGGGGGGACAGGAACCCGATGTCTGGTTCCTGTCCGCCACCCCTATGGAGTGCGGCGGCGCAGCCGCCGCTTTCAAAGCTGTAGGGGCATGGCACGCCGTGCCCCCACTTGCGGATGAGGAACAACCGGCGGGCGCGAACGCGTCTGTGAACCATGGCGACTACTCGCAAAGCAAACTGCTGGGAAGCCAGGCGCTGCGGCCGGGGGCCCGATGCCTCCGATCCATGCCCAGCCGCCATCGACATCACCGCGACCGGCGTCAACGGCGGCCTCAACGCCGGGCGCATCTGCTGGACTGTGCCCGGCACCGGCTGCGACGGCGCGCCCCACGGCGGCCTGGTTGATAAGCAGGACGCGTGCGTGCACTGCCAGTTCTTCCAGCGCGTGCGCGACGAAGAGGGCCCGCGCTTTCGCTTCGTCACGCTGGCGGAGGGCGTGCGCGACCTAGCGGGCGCGGCCTCGCCCTTCGACACGCTCAGGGCAGGCGCTGAGGCTCGCCCGCCGGAGGCGGACGAGTTGCGCGGGATCAGCGACCCCGCGCCCCTCTATGCTCGAATCGCCCACCTCGAATCGCTCATGGGCATTCACGACCGCCTGCACGCGCGGTTCAACCTCGACGCCGTAATCGCCGAGATCACGCTACAGGCGCGCGCTCTGACCCATGCGCAGCGCAGCCTGGTGCTGCTGCTGCGGGGCAATCCGCCGCGACTGCACGGCGAATTCAAGCTGCGCGGCCGCCTGGTGGAGGTCAATATCCCGCTCGATGAAACGAGCGCGGTCGGTGCCGCGGTGTTGACCAGCGCGGTGGTCAATGTCACCGATCCCTACCGCGCCCCGTCGCAGCAGGCGGCGACGCCTTTCAACCAATCCTTCGACCTTGCCTGCGAGTGCCGCACCGACTCGCTGCTTGCGGTGCCGGTGCGCGATTCCGACGGCCGGGTGCTGGGCGTCATCACCGCGGTCAACAGCGCCAAGGGCTTCTTCTCGCAGGATGACCAATGGTTCGCCGAGCGCTACGCGGTCGAGGTCGGCCTGGCGATCGAGAAAGCGCGGCTGTTGGAGAGTGCGATCGCGGCCGGGCGCATGGCCTCGATCAGCGAATCTCTGGCCGGGCTCTCGCACTTCCTCAAGGACGTCGCCCACGCTTTGATCGGCGCCTCCTACATCATCCGCCGCGCCATCGAGCGCGACCGCATGGATGACGTGCGCACGGCGTGGGAGATCCTCGATCGCCATGTCAAGCGCCTCGCCGAGCTGTGCAAGGACGTCCTGACCTATGACCCGGAGCGGCCGGACGAGATGTGCCCCGGCGATCTCAACGAGACGGTGGCGGACGCGGTCAACTTGCTCCAGGGCGAGGCGCGCACCCGCGCCATTCAGCTCATCACCAACCCCGGCCCCGGCCTCGCTCATTGCCGCCACAGCAAGCGCGGCATCTATCGCTGCGTCGTCAACCTGGTGGTCAATGCCTTCGATGCCTGCCACCACAGCGGCGGGCGTGTCGAAGTCGCCACCGCCGCCGGCGATGGCCAGGCGATGATCACCGTGCGCGATAACGGCCGCGGCATGGATGCCGAGGCGCGCGAGCGCATGTTGCGCACCTTCGCCACCGGCGATAGGACGCGCGGATCGGGCATCGGCCTGCCGACGGTGGTTGACATCGTCGAGCGCCACGGCGGGCGGCTCGAGGTCGAATCCGTCCCCGGCGCAGGCTCCACTTTCACCATTCTGCTGCCGCTGTAGCCGCCTTGGGGGGGCCCCCAGCCTACCGCTGCTTCAGGTCCGGCGGAGGCGTGGGTGGACGCGGCGTTGTTGGCATCTTCAGGCCCATCTGGAAGTTTATGAAGCGGTTTGCGCCGGTATATGCCAGCCTGCCATCGAACATCCACCACGACAGCCTCAACTGTCGCGCCATTTCATCCAGTATCTGCAGTGGCGTCTGGTTTCGCGCGGAGATAGTCACCCGAGGAAGCTCCTCTATCGGGGCGTAGCCACTGTAGGCGAATGAGAAGGGCCATCCCTCAGCCCAACCAAGGCGGAAGAGCGGGCCTGGATCAACCTGCCATTCTCCCGACCACCCAAATAGAGCTATCGGCCACGGCACCTCGTTGACAACAAAGGTGGGTATCGTAGCGTTGAGGGGATGCTCTGGGTTCTCAAGGGTCGCACGGAGGGCAACAGTGATGACCCCGCTATCCTCGCGCCAGCCGAAGGCGGGGTCAAGCCCGACTAGGCGGTTAAGTATTTCCCTAACCCTAACGCGATTAACGGCGAGGGTCACGCGCTTGAACGGCGGCAACACACTAGGGGGGCCCAGGTGCTGCGGGTAAGGAACTATGGCGATGCCGCATAGTACCGCCTGCTCGTTGGCCAGACGGGCGACGGCGGATGGAACGTCCAAGTTGGCCACGTGGAATGTCTCGATGATGTCCTCCGGGCCCCGGACAGTGCGATCGCGTGCGGCCCACTCGCGCTGCAGCGACGTCAACGGAGCCTTGACCCCTGGCGGAGATGGAGGCGGTTGAGCGCCGACCGCCTGCATGCTCAACAGCGCTCCCGCAACCAACATCAGGAAGTGACCAGGACCTCTCATACCGTACCTCCCGCTTGGCGATCTCACGCCCGTGCAAAGTCCGGCTTCTCTCACCACCGCGCTATGGGCAGCCCACGTTCGCACCGACGATCGTTGGCGGCACGCCGTCCCAATCCTGACGATGGTACTTCAGGAAACAGCCCCAGCCGGAAACCTGAACCGTCTGCCGTCCATCCAGCCAAAGCCCGCGCTGATCACATATCCCGCCGAAACCGTTCGCCCACGTGTCCACGGCCTGCCCATTGCAGTCGGTAAATGTGTCCCCCTCTTGCATCGCCACGTCCCAACTCTCGTCCAGAAACGCATAAGGAACAGGCTGGCCGAGTTGATCGCGCACCGTGTCAAGGAACTGGCGCGCAACACTCACGACGGGCACGCATTGCTGTATCACATAGCCTAGGTCCACCCGCCCGAGCGTGGTCGGTCTCTGCACCGTCGTCGTCAGGTAAGCGGTGTAGGACAGGCCGGCGTTGGTGTACACCAGTTTGATCCGCACATCATTCGCCGCGCCGCTGGCGGCCTTGGCACGGACTTGGCAGCTTGCGTTTACGGTCGCCCCAACGATCTCCGCCTTGTCGGCTCCTTGGTCAATGCTCCATTGATAGGTCGTGCCGTTGGGCTGACCCGCGGCCGCCGAGAACGAGTCTACAATCGAGTCACCTGCGGGGTTAGAGAGCACGAGTCGCTTGTCGCACGGACCATCCGCATGGATCGGCCCGCCAATGACCTTCACCATCAGGCTGTCATACGCCGCCGGGTCGTCCGCCGGCATCGGAGGGACGTCATCGGCTCTCAAGCCCAGTCGGTACGTGCCCGGTTGCGAATAGGACAGAGCGCCCGTGCTGGCAGTGAAGTGGTCCGTGTTCCCGTCCCAGTTGTAGTCAAACTGGTAGCTCATGTCCAGATCCTCCGCCAGAGTCCTGTTGTCGCCCTCAACTCGGGTGTCCCAGTCATCCGTTGGAGGTGGATAGAGGCCGCTGGAGGGGTCAATGGGCCGACAATACAAGACCTGCCCGACGGAAGCAACAATATCGGTCTCCTGCCACGTGACATTGTCGCGGCTGACCTGCAATCTCGCCTGCACGTAAGGGTCCGGCTCATACGTCACCTGAGCTGCCCGGGCTGCGCGGCAGTTAAGTGCGACAAGAACAAGAGCAAGGAGAATAGCGACCGGCGATGTGGTCTTCATTTCGCCCCCTTCACGGCGCCGACCTGCCACCGCACCCACTTCAGCAGCGCCTGCGCCGATATGACGGGCTGCCGACACTGGCTGAAGTTGTTGATAACATCCTCGCACTGCGCCATCGCGGCAGCGTGGTTCCACAGCCGCGCGTTGCACTCCGCCATGAGGAAGAGAGACCACGCGACGCGCTCCGGGTCAATGTCCTCGTTGGCGATGACGATCACCAGGTGCGCCATCGCCCCACTCGCGTCAACAACCTGGATCGCCTTGATGTATCCAAGGACGTAGTGTGCGCGCAGCGCGATCTTCGTCTCGCCGTAATCGGCCACAAGCCGTTCCAGCGGCGCGAGCGCTTCCTTGGGACGATCAAGCACCCACAGATAATCGCCCTTGAGAAAAAGCGCCTCCGGCTCCAGCTCCGTCTTCGGAAACTCGTTGAGGACGTTCTCCAGCAGCGGCAGCGCCTTCTCGTGCTGCCGCTGATCCGCCAGTAGTCGCGCTTGATCCATCCACGCGTGGCCGCGCTCCTGGCTGGTCGGATACTCCTGGAATAACCTGTCCCAGTACGCTTGCGCCTGATCTTTGAGTCCTTTCCTGGCGTGACCATATGCCAGGTGACGCAGTGCGGCGGCCGCCTGGTTGGTTGCGGCATAGTTGGCGACCACCTGTTCCAGCAGCGCCTTTGCCTGGAGAGCACGGTCTCCCACTGGTTGGGTCCTGGTGTCCGCCCAGATTCCCAGCGCCTGGTCCACCAGCGCCTGCGCCTGGGGCGAGTCCGTCAGCGGCTGGGCGGAGCCAACCGTTCCCACCATCGCGGAGAGCCACAGGGCAGTGAGGATAAACGGCAACGTCATGGTTCGCATGTCAGGTTACCTCCGAGGCGAAGGTGCGGTATCACCGGGCGCGCGGTCCGGACCCGCTCCGCGGGTGCCCCCGCGCGGCGCCGAAAGAGGACGGAGAATCGAAAGGATGGCGGCCGAGGGAGAAGGCAACCGGCATGAGGCGAGACGCGAAGCGACCTGTTCGTGCGGCCCAAGCACAACCGAATGTCGTCATGGCGCTCTTCCTCGGCGCGCGAACGGTGACAGTGACAACGGCAGTCTAGCG
>Ga0315280_10003176_pt1 | contig 25563 bp, 25 predicted proteins | sample YL17G06_40_MG_FD_203697 | JGI IMG/M metagenome (GOLD analysis project Ga0315280, IMG submission 203697) | Sediment microbial communities from Yellowstone Lake, YNP, Wyoming, USA - YL17G06_40 | ecosystem: Environmental > Aquatic > Freshwater > Lake > Sediment | place: USA: Wyoming | collected...
TCTGGCCAAGCTGAGAGATGAGGGAATGACAGTCCTGCTGGTCGAACAGGATGCCGTGGCCGCGCTGAAGATCGCCGATAGAGGTTATGTCATGGAGAGGGGCCGCATAGTGCTCGAAGGCAGTGCCATGGAACTGCTGTCAAATGCCGGCGTCAAGCAGGCATACCTGGGCAGGTCCAGGGGCTGATCTGAACATGAAAAGGCTGTTATCTGGCAACGAAGCCATGGCTCTGGGAGCACATCACGCCGGTCTGAGCGTGGCCGCCGCCTATCCAGGGACTCCCAGCACGGAGATACTGGAGAACCTGGCCAAGATGGAGGGCATCTACGTCGAATGGTCCACCAACGAGAAGGTGGCCATGGAGGTGGCCATGGGGGCCTCTTACGGCGGGGTGCGGGCGCTGGCTATCATGAAGCACGTTGGTTTGAACGTAGCCGCTGACCCCTTCTTCGCGGCGTCCGTAACTGGGGTGCGGGGAGGGCTGGTAGTCATATCCTGCGACGACCCCGGCATGCACAGCTCGCAGAATGAGCAGGACAACCGCCACTTCGCCCGTTTCGCCAAGGTCCCCATGCTCGAGCCTAGCAACAGCCAGGAAGCCTACGATCTGATGGCATGGGCGTTCCAGATAAGTGAGGAATTCGACACACCGGTGCTGTTCCGCAGCACCACGCGCATCTCCCACTGCAAGACGGTGGCCGAGGTCAAGGAAGCGCCCGAGATAGACAGGAAGCGGCCCAAGTTCATACGTGATCCGTACAAGTTCGTGATGGTTCCTTCCAATGCCCGACCCAGGCACCCTTTGATGGAGGAACGTCTTCAGAAGCTGTCCTCGTATGTAGAGACCTTCCCGCTCAACGAGATCATCCTTCAAGATCGCAGCCTGGGCATCATATCCAGCGGCGCCGCGTACCAGCATGCCCGCGAGGTGTTCCCACAGGCCAGCTTCCTGAAACTGGTGACCACTTACCCGCTGCCCCAGACCCTCATCCGCAGATTCGCTCTAGATGTCAAGAGGATTCTGGTAGTGGAAGAACTGGACCCGTTCATCGAGGATACTCTGAGGACAATGGGCATGACCGTGATGGGTAAGGAAGTCGTCCCCATTATAGGCGAACTCGATCCTCAAGTCCTGGAGGAGAGGGCTGCTATCGCGGGCCTCATACCGAAACCAGCCGCGCTATTTGCATCGAAGAAGCCTGCCCGCGAGCTGCCAATGCGGCCTCCGCTCCTCTGCCCCGGCTGTCCGCATGCCGCCACCTCATACGCCCTGAAGAGGCTGGGCTTCTATCATACCCTGCCCGAAGAGGAGTCGGCTTCGGGAAGAAAGGCCGTGGCGCGGAAACGTCAGGGCATAATAGCCACCAGTGATATCGGTTGCTACACTTTGGCAGTCTATCCGCCACTATTGGCCCTCGACACGTGTGCCTGCATGGGCGCCAGCATCGGGCAAGCTCATGGCTTGGAGAAGGCCGGTGTCACCAACAGGATAGTCAGCGTCATCGGCGATTCCACTTTCCTCCATTCAGGCATCACCAGCCTGGTGAACGCGGTCTACAATGAGGGTCGCGGTACAACCATCATCCTCGACAACAGCACTACTGCCATGACGGGTCACCAGGGACATCCGGGCACCGGCATATCAGCCAGAGGAGAACAGGGGCCGAGAGTAGTAATAGAGGACCTGGTGCGGGGCATCGGCGTCCGAGACGTGAACGTCGTCAACGCCTTTGACCTGCCCCTCATCGAAGATACCATCAGGCGTTGCGTGGAGACCGACGAGCCTTCGGTAATCATCGTCAGAGGGGCATGCCCGCTCCACGTCAGGGGAAAGGGCAAGCCGATGACGGTTGACTTGGCGGAGTGCGACCAGTGCTTCAACTGCCTCAGAGTAGGGTGCCAGGCCATAACCAGAGAGGGCGATCAGATTCGCATCGACACCGCTCTCTGCGTGGGTGACCGGTGCGCCGTCTGCTCGCAGGTCTGTCACCAGAAAGCTATCCGAGTGAAATGAAGAAGACCGACATTCTCATGACCGGGGTGGGAGGCCAGGGTGTGATCCTAGCCAGCGATGCCATGGCGGAGATCGCCATGAAAGCCGGCCACGACGTCAAGAAGTCTGACTCTCTGGGCATGTCCCAGAGGGGCGGCAGTGTGGTCAGCCACTTGAGGCTGGGTGGTCAAGTCTTCTCTCCCATGATAAGAAAGGGAGAGGCAGACTTCCTGTTGGCCTTCGAGAGACTGGAGGGCGCTCGCTGGGCAGACTATCTCAACAAAGGGAGCATCGCCATTGTCAACGACCTGGCTATTCCACCGCTTTCCGTGGTAGGCGGCGCATCAGCCTATCCCAGCACCACTGAGGTAGAGGAAATCATTCGCCGGTACACAGACGATTTGTACATTATTCCCGGCACTCAGATTGCTCAGGAGATGGGCAATCCGCAGGTGCTCAATGTGCTGCTCGTAGGTTTCCTCTCCGTCTTTCTGGATATCGAAGAGAAGAGCTACATCGAGGATCTCTCGCAGCGGGTGCCGCAGAAGGTCCTGCAGTTGAATCTGAAAGCCTTCGCCAGAGGCAGAGAAGAAGCGCTGGCGAGAAAGACAGCCAATTAATGCTGATCTAGGAGGCAAGCCGAATGATCTGGAGTCCCAAGTTCGAGACCATGCCCAGACCTGAGCTGGAAAAGCTGCAACTGGAGCGCTTGAAGGCTCTCGTAGCGCGAGTCTACGAGAAAGTGCCTTTCTACAGGCAAGCATTCCAGCAAAAGGGCATAACACCCGACAGCATCAAGACTCTGGCCGATCTGTCCAAGCTGCCTTTCACGAGCAAACAGGACTTTCGGGACAACTATCCCCTCGGGCTGCTGGCAACCCCGATGGAGCAGGTTTGCCGCGTGCACGCCTCCAGCGGAACGACCGGCAAGCCGGTGGTGGCTCCCTACACAGCTAACGACCTGCGCATGTGGACGGAGGTGATGGCCCGGACGCTCACCAGCGCTGGCGTCACCAAGAACGACGTGATGCAGAACGCCTATGGCTACGGACTGTTCACCGGCGGACTGGGCTTCCACTATGGCGGCGAGAGGGTGGGAGCTACTGTGATTCCGACTTCCACCGGCAACACCAAGAGACAACTCATGCTTATACAGGACCTGGGCACTACCGTCATCACTTGTACTCCCTCATACTCCCTTATCCTCGCAGAAGCCGCCAAGGAGATAGGCCTGGACCTGAGACTCACCAAGCTCAGACTGGGCGTATGCGGCGCTGAGCCGTGGTCGGAACAGATGAGGGCGGACATAGAAGCCAGGCTGCCCATCAAGGCCATGGACATATACGGACTCACCGAGGTTGTGGGACCGGGCGTATCAGTAGAGTGCGAGCACCGCTGCGGCCTGCACATTTTCGAGGACAACTTCCTGCCAGAGGTGGTCAACCCGCAGACGGGAGAGCGGCTGCCCTACGGTGAAAGAGGTGAGTTGGTCCTAACCACGCTGACCAAGGAAGCTCAGCCGGTCATACGCTTCCGCACCAGAGACATCACGACGCTCAACGCCGAGCCGTGCAAGTGCGGACGGACGCTGGTGCGCATGATCAAGGTAACCGGCAGAACAGACGACATGCTCAAGATTCGCGGCGTCAATGTCTTCCCATCCCAGATTGAGAGCATCCTCCTCCAAGTGGAAGGCGTAGAACCCCAATATCTCATCATCGTCGACCGCGAGCGCCACCTCGATGACCTGGAAGTATGGGTCGAGGTCTCGGAAGACGTCTTCTCGGACGAGATGAAGAAGATGGAAGCACTAAAGAAGAAGGTCACCGACGAATTAGAAAGCACGCTCGGCATAGGGGTCAAAGTGAAACTAGTAGAGCCGAAATCCATAGCCCGAACGGAAGGCAAAGCCAAGAGGGTTATGGACAAGCGCGAGTTGGGACTGAAGTAGGAGGAGGCCAAAGATGAAGATAAAGCAGGTATCTTGCTTTGTAGAGAATCAGCCGGGAAGGCTGGAGGCTATGTTGGAGGCGCTGAAAGCCGAGAGAATCAACATCCGAGCCCTCTGTGTTGCTGAGACATCCGAGTACGGGATAATGCGCATGGTGCTGTCAGACAGCGTGAAAGGAGTCGAAGCATTGAGGAGAGCCGGCTTCACCGTCAAAGAGACGGTCGTGCTTCAGAAGGATATTCCGGATCAGCCAGGGGGCCTTCTGGATGCGGTGGCCAGGCCTCTGGCTAAGGCCGGGATCAACTTAGAGTACTTCTACGCCTTCGTTGACCCTACCCCTGGCAAGGCCAGTATCGTGTTGAAGGTAAGCGATCCGGACAAAGCCGAGAAGGTCATGAGTCAGTAGGTGGATGCTCACCCTCACCCTCTCCCTCTCCCATCGAGGGAGAGGGAGAGGGAACCCTCGCAAAGAGGCGCAGCAAATACAACAGCCCGAGAAGAGGGTGTCCCCCTCCCTTGCCAGGAGGGAGCCAGAGGGAGAGGGCGCCCTAAGGCTCGCAGTGAAAGGAAAAGTGAGTAGACGACCGCAGACTGCCATGGCTCGCCGATTCCGGCGCAATCAGACCGACGCCGAAGGCTTGGTGTGGTCGATGTTGAGAAGCAAGCAAGTTGATGGCCTCAAGTTCAGAAGGCAGGAGGCGATAGGCCCTTACATAGTCGATTTTGTGTCCTTCGAGAAGAGCCTGATCATCGAGATCGACGGCGGCCAGCATGGTGAGAGTCGAGGTCGCAGGCAAGACGAGGCCAGGTCAATGTGGTTAAGGCAGCAGGGTTACCAGGTTCTGCGATTCTGGAACAACGATGTTCTGCTCAGTCGAGAGGCGGTTGCGGAAACCATCAGAGCAGCTTTAGAGCTTGGGAATGCACCCTCACCCCAACCCTCTCCCATCAAGGGAGAGGGAGCAAAGACCAAGAGGTACAGGAAGAACAGCGAGTGGACTAGGGGTTGCTCTCCCTCCCCTGGTGGGAGGGAGTTAGAGGGAGGGGGAACATGACAGTCATCGGAGTCAGGTTTGTATTCATATAGCGGCAAATACCTTGTCGTTGATCTGACCAGCCAGAAGACAGAAGTACGGGAGCTCCCCGAGCGCTGGCTCAGGACGTATCTGGGCGGAGCGGGGCTGGGCATGCGTCTTCTTCTGGAATGGTCCAAGCCGGGGACTGATGCACTGAGCCCCGACAATCCCATCGTGTTTGCCTGCGGCGGGCTCTCCGGAACCATGGCTCCGGCCTCCGCCTGCCATGCCGTGGTCACCAAGTCACCCCTCACCGGTTTCCTGAGCAGTTCTGTATCTTCGGGTCTCTGGTCCCTGGCTCTGAAGAGGACCGGCTGCGATGCGCTGGTGGTCACCGGCGCAGCTTCATCTCCCGTCTACCTGTTCATTGATGATGGCCAGGTCCATTTCCGCAAAGCGGACCGCCTGATGGGTAAGAGCTGCCCGCAGACGGAAGCCGTCATCAGGCAAGTAACAGGCGACAGCCGAGTGCAAGTGGCCTCCATAGGGCCAGCCGGGGAGATCCTGGTTCGCTTTGCCACCATTAAGGATGGCCACCGCTTGCCGCATCGGGGTGGGGCGGGGGCAGTCATGGGTTCGAAGAAGCTCAAGGCCATTGCTGTCAGAGGCACCAAGCCCATCTCGGTGCCAGACTTCGGCGGAATGCAGAAGGCCTGCACTGATCTCAATGCCCATCTTCGCGAGAGCGCCGTTTCCAGCAGCGGCGAGTTGGCGCCCGCGGACTGCCTGCACGTTGACAGCCAGCGATGTTCTCTGCCCGCTCGCAACTACCAGCAGTCCATCTTTGATGGTGCCGAGAGTCTGGCTGCGGACTGTGCCAAGAAAGACTACCTGGTCAAGGTGATTGCCTGTCCCACCTGCCCTGTTGCCTGTCAACACGTGTACAGAGTGACGGATGATCCGTACTCAGACGAGCAAGTTGTGCTGGAGAAAGAAGCACTGGCTGCCCTTGGGCCGCTATGTGGGATGTACTCCCTGCCGGTGATATTAAGAGCTATCGAGTTATGTCGAGTCTATGGTCTCGATCCGGTGAGCACCGGGGTATCCGCCGCCTGGGCCATGGAAAGCTTCGAATGGGAAGTGCTGTCCAGGCAGGATACCCAGAATCTCGATCTCTCGTTCGGCAACTCCGACGCCCTCCTGGAGATCATCCGCAGAATCGGACAGCGGAGTGGCATCGGCAACATGCTCGCAGAGGGAGTTAAGCGGACCTCCGCCAAGGTCGGCCAAGGTTCGGAGCACTGGGCCATGCACGTCAAAGGATTGGAGATCGCCGGCTGTGACCCCAGGAGCGCGAAGAGCCTGGCACTGCAACTGGCAGTGGGGCTGAGAACAGTGACGCTGAACAGCGATGGTGACTCAGCATCCAGTCTCAAAGATAGGGAGGACCTGGACGCCGCAGGTGATTCGATAGGCATCTGCCCACAAGCGCTCGGTCAGTTCCACGACTTCCCGGCTGAGGCAGCCCAACTCTACACTCTGGCCATCGGCGTGGAGATCAGTCCCACCGAATTACTGCAGGCTGGAGAGAGGATCAACAACCTAAAGAAGGCTTTTAACATCCGCGAAGGCTGGAAGCGTGCCAACGATTGGCTGCCGCCGCGGCTGTTGAAGGATCCGATACCAAGCGGGAAAGCAAAGGGAGCCGTTCTGTCTGAGAAAGAACTGACAGGGATGATAGACGACTACTACCGCGCCCGAGGCTGGGCTCACGATGGTCTCGTTCCGACGGAGAAGCTCAAAGCCTTGGATATGGATGACATCCTGGAAATGCTGAAAGGAAACTGACATGGAGCGCCGCCACATACAGTGCGACCGAGATAAGTGCACCGGTTGCATGCTTTGCGAGTTCGCCTGCTCGGCAGCGAAGGAAGGCAGATTCGACCTGGAGTTGTCCCGGATAAGAGTGCTTCGCACGACGCCGACTCTGATGGATGTTGTCGCCTGCCGCTTCTGCCGGAACACCCCCTGCATCAAGGAGTGCCCCAGGAATGCGCTCAGTATGGACGAAGCCACTCAGACCATTAGCTTGGACAAGGCGCGCTGCACCGGCTGCGGTTGGTGTTTGGAGGCCTGCCCGTTCGGAGCCATCGCCCTCGACGAGAGCACCAAGACGGTGATCATGTGTGACCTCTGCCCCAATCACGCTCAACCTCAGTGCATCGCCTTTTGCCCCCAGAAGGCGCTCACCCTCCACGTGTCAAACAGGGGAGAACCTTAGAGGACCGGTCGCGCTTCGCGGGAATCTAATTGCCAGGAGTCTTGTGGCCGTGCCGTTCGCAGTAGTCCATATACCGGCTTATGGCACGGGCTGCCCGGTATATGGAAGGGTAGAAGGCCACCTTGCTTTCCGCGCACGCCTTTCGCGTGTCTATCAACGCCTGAAGGCCAAGATCGCTCTCTACAGCATGGACGATCACAGCCTTGGGCTTGCTCAAGCTCCTGAGCGTCTCCAGTGTGCGGAGTCTCATCAGGCTTATGTATTGCAGAATGATCTCGCTCTGCAAAGCCTCGATGTCAGGAGCGATCTGCCACAGCACCATGTCCACATCTTCCCACTTGTCCAGCAGATGCAGCATGTCCGTCCAGTCGCGCGCATAGTGGCCCGGGTCCACAGGATTCCTGAGCATGGTGCCCGCTGTCGTCAGCGAGCGCGCCAGCTCCGCCCTCAGCCTCTCCGGAATCAGAGGCAGAGTCAGACCGCCAGCCTCGCATTCGTCTGAGGCCCGCACCCCGGCCCCCCCGCCACACCCGAACAGCACCGCCTTCCGGCTCCGTGGCAGAGGGAAGAAGGCAAACGTCGTCATCAAATCCGCCATCTCCTCGAAATCCTCTACCCGGATGGCGCCCGTCTGCTTGAGCATGCTGTCCCACACCGAATCATCTCCAGCCAGAGCCCCAGTGTGGGTACTGGCTCCCCTCCTCCCTGCTTCCGTGCTGCCCTTTTTGATGATGATCGTCGGCTTCTTGGTGGCCGCCTTCATCAGTACCTTCGCCAGCCCCGGTCCATCCTTGGCACCCTCCAAATAAGCCCCGATGATCTCCGTCTCGGGATCATCGGCCAGGTAGTCCAGGAGATCGATCTCGTCCAGATCGCTGGCGTTGCCGTAGCTCACCACCTTGCTGAAACGCACTCCCCGCGCCGCCGCCGCGCGAACCAGCAACAGCGTGTAGCTGCCACTCTGTGAGATGAAAGCCACATTCCCTGGTTCCCTGGGGAAGTTGGGACCATAGGTCATGCCCATCTTCGGGCAGTAGATGCCCATACAGTTGGGGCCAATCAAGCGGACCCCTCCACTGCGGGCCACCCTGACCAAGTCGGCTTGGAGCGCGCTCTTGTCCGCCAAGCCGGTCTCGGCGAAGCCCGCAGTATACAGATGAAGCCCTTTCACCCCCTTGGCCACACAGTCCTGAACCAGACCAGGAGTGGCGTCCGCCGGGATGATGCAGATGACGTAGTCCACCGGTCCGGGTATGTCCCGCAGGCTCCGGTAGACTTTCAGCCCGCGGATCTCGTCGCCCTTGGTGTTAACGGGGTAGATCTGGCCTGGGTAGCCCCAGTCAATCAGTGTGTAGAGGAATATCTGGGTGTGGGCATTGAAGGAAACAGCAGGGGCACCGGGAGCAGCTACGGGACTATCCGTGGCACCGACAACCGCTATTGAGCGGGGACTGAAGATGGCGTCGAGTGACATCGTGCTGCATTCAATTGTACTCGCGCGCTCTCGAGGATGGCAAGAAGGACCCACCAACCCTGCCATGAGTGAGCGATCGCAGACTGAAAGGTCTCCGCATTCGATCCGCTTCTATAGGCCGTGGGGTTGAATACTTCAGGCCGCACATGTTAGAGTCTCTACAGCCGTGGTCAATGGTATCAAGCCGCTTGGGGAACTGGCGCTCGGCGGAATCACGCAGAATCCAGTTACAACCTAGGGAGGCCAGAAGAAGTGGAATACATAGTCACTCTGGGCAGTGCCATAGAGACCATCAAGAAGACGTATTTTGCCAATGAAGGTGACTACTATGAGAAGTCATACTGGCCTTTGCTCAAGGACAGGTTCCCCAATTGCGAGGATTACTGGAGACACTTTGTGGTCCCCATCACCAAGAGAATGGAGGCCAATGTCACGGATCAACGCAAGAGAACTCTCCCCAGAGAGCATGTTTCCGAAGACATCCTGGATTTGGCTTCCCTTCACTACTCCATGTTCATGCATCTGGTCTGCGGTTATGACCACGTGATGAACCCGAGGCTATCATCCTTCGAGGATTTCTACACCCATCTGGCGGCAGCTTGCGATTTGGCGGAGGATTTCCTGCTGGGAACCTATCTTCTCGCCCTCGAGTGCACGGGGGGGAGAGCCGGGGTTTCGCAACTGGAGAAGAGAGAGGATTCTCAGAGACTAGCCGAGGATCGTTACGAGACTCACCCTGGGAGAACCGGCCTCACGCCGACAGCGCTCCCCGGCAGACAGGGCGTTCTGGACGAATACTTCGGAGATTCTGATGACTGGAGAGAGTACAAGTTGCACACCAGGAAGGTTCGAGACTACCGGGACGCGATCCTGCGCAACATCCAGATAGGCCGGGTCATCGTCGCCGGCGATATTGTGCTGGTTCCCCGGAAGGAGTATATACAAGACTACCGAAAATGGCCCAGTGTCTTCCTGGCTGCTGAAGACCCCAGCAGACTGCAGAGTCATTTCATAGACATGAAAGAGCAGATGATCCTGGACACCGAGACTCTGGAGGTCATGCTCAACAAGCTGTGGCACCGGCCCATCTCCGATATGAAGAGATTGTTCTTCGACGACAAGAATGCGGTGATCCTGGGGAAATACCAGATCACTCCGACATAGAGGTCCGGCCGCCCTCTGTGCGATGCCTCACGCAGTCGTGGCAAGTTCAGTCTTTATGACGTCTCTCAGACATCCTTGCGGGGCCAGAGGTAAGAGTCGTAACATGTAGTTTGACCGTGGAGCCAACTGAAACTTAAGCTGATGCAACCGACGAGCCAACCAGCCGACCAAACCAGATATGCCTATCTGTGGCAGAGGTTCGCGGCAGTCACTGTCGACGAGATGATCACCCTGGTCTTGTTCGTGCCAACCTTCATACTCCAGATCTCCGGGATGGGCGGGGCCTGGCCACTGGCTTTCTTCGCAACCGCAGCCGTCCTCAGGTACCTGTACTTCGTGTACTTCGAACACGGAAAAGGCCAGACCATAGGCAAGCTGCTGTTCAGGATAAGGGTCAGAAGCGAACGCAAGGACAGGCTGCCTCTCAAGGAAGCGCTGGTGAGGAATATCAGGCGCTTTGACGTTCTCGCGGGCTTGGCTCTTCCGGCCGATCCCAATACCGCCGACTTACTCGGCCGGCTTCTAGTGGCATTCCTCCTGTTTTATACTGTTGTGGCCCCCGTGTTCATCTGGCTATCGGTGAAGAAGCAGAGGCCCCTGGACATGCTGGCACACACGATAGTGGTGCAGACAGAACAGCCTCTGCCGCGAGCATAGAGGGCGAGGAGACTTCCTGGTAGGGGGCAGGGGCACACCCCATCTTCAACACTCTTTCAGTTCGTGAAACGATATCTTGCGTGACAGCGTCTGGCGTACTGAACACGTTTCGGCAACCTCGGCCAGCCGTTTCTGCATCTCCGGGTCGATAGGGCCAAGCCAAACGATCGAGTAGTTGAACACAGCTTCCTCCAGCTGTTCTCGGTCGATTGACACGTGTATTTCGAAAGGGGGCAACTCAATGCTGTTCTTATCCGCGTACATTCTGAGCCACATATTCAGGCAGCATGCCAGCGAGGCTTCGAGAAGCTCGTGGGGCCGGAATCCAGCGTCTGAGCCTCCCTTAGCAGGAGGCGCGTCGGCAAAGAACTCGTGCTTCGAGTTGGTGAAATATGTATAGTACGGGATCCCTGTGCTCTTCGAGACGATCATGGTGTGAATCCTACGACCCATTCTGTGAGGATGTCAACCAGTCGAGCAGCAACAGCGCCTCATTGCGCTTGGTCATTCACGATGAGTCGTGCTATGATTGTCACCAAGCATGCCCACACCCGGGCACGACCCGCGGTGAATTCGTCACACCAGATACCGTAGGAATCACCACCGGAAGACGGAGTACCAGACATGATAGTCGAGATGAGAACCCGCGCCACCCAGAAAGAGATCGATAGCGTCGTAGACCGAGCCAAGTCGCTGAAACTGGACGTCCAACTCAACCTGGGCACCGACAAGACCGTAGTCGCCATACTGGGGAGCAACACAGGGCAGTTGTCCACAGACGTCTTCGCCGTGCTGCCCGGAGTAGAACGGGTCTCCCGCATCATGAAGCCCTACAAGCTGGCTTCCCGGGAGTTCAAACCCAAGAACAGCATCGTCTCCATCGACGGGGTCGACATCGGTGGCAAACGTGTAGTGGTGATGGCCGGCCCATGTGCCGTCGAGAGCGAACAGCAACTCCTGGAAGCCGCCAGGATCATCAAGAAATCAGGGGCTTCCGTCCTGCGCGGAGGTGCCTTCAAACCGAGGACATCCCCCTTCAGCTTCCAGGGCCTGGAGAAGGCCGGCCTGGAGCTTCTGGCTCAGGCCAAGAAGCAGGTGGGATTGCCAGTGGTCACCGAGGTGGTCGAGCCGCGCGCCGTGAGCCTGGTATCCAAGTACGCCGATATCCTCCAGGTGGGAGCCCGCAATATGCAGAACTACGCCCTGCTGACCAAGATCGGCAAGAGCCAGCATCCGGTCATCCTCAAGAGAGGTTTCTCCTGCACCGTCACGGAATGGCTGACGGCCGCCGACTATCTGCTGGCAGAAGGGAATAACCAGGTCATCTTGTGCGAGCGGGGAATTCGGACCTTCGAGGACAGCACCCGGTTCTCGCTGGACGTCTGCTCCATACCGGTGCTGAAGAGATTCACCCATCTGCCGGTGATCGTGGACCCGAGCCATGCTGCGGGGCACTACAGCTACGTGCCTGCCCTGGCCAAGGCCGCCATAGCGGCCGGGGCCGACGGGCTGCTGATCGAAGTACACCCGAACCCGAAGGAAGCACTGGTGGATGGCCTCCAATCCCTTACACCTTCAGACTTCGCCAGGCTGATGAGAGAACTGAAGCCTGTGGCCGAGGCAGTCGGCAGGTCCATCTAGATCGGGGGCGTCCCTCCTCAGTTACAATGGATTTCGAGTTCCGACTATGGATACGACTGCTCCGTCAACCCTGCCATGGTTCCTGCTGTGGGTCTTAGGCATATCGGCTAGCGGCGTAATGATGCCCGGGCCGGTTACTGCCGTCGTCATCTCAAAGGGAACACAGAGCAAGTGGGCCGGTCTTATGGTGGCTGTAGGCCATGCCATCATCGAACTGCCCTTGATAGCCATCATCTACTTCGGCGTTTCCGAGTTTCTGAAAAGCGACGGCGTTCAGATCGGTTTGGGACTGGCTGGCGGGTTGCTCCTGATCTGGCTGGCGGTGGGGGTATTCAAGGCACAACCGGTGGCTGTGGATGTGAAGTACGATAACGCGCACCAGAACGCCATAATGGCCGGAGTAGCGACCACGACGGCCAGCCCTTACTTCTTTCTGTGGTGGGCCACCGTGGGAGTCACCATCGTGACGGGTGCCAGGACCTTCGGTGGTGGCTGGGTAGCGGTCACGGGGGGCATCCACTGGCTGTTCGATGCCGCCTGGCTTCTCTTCATCAGCTCTTTCGTATTCTTCTTGAGGCGGTTCTTGACGCCTGCGGTACAACGCGGGATATCAGTGGTTTGCGGTCTCACCCTGGTCGGATTCGGGGGCTGGTTCATCTACAGGGCCATCGAGCTGGCGGTCGGCCCCTGACTCCAACCCCGACCTGTGCTACAGACTCGGGGTGTCCCCCCATCTCCAAGCCAATCTGTATACAGACTCCCTGCGCTGGCAAGGCTATATCTTGACCAGCTTGGCCGTGTAGATATCCGGGATAGCCAATATCTGCTGGATTTGCTCCTCATTCGGAGGCTCATCCAACTCCAGCACCATTAGCGCCCGACCTCGGGGCTTGAGTCGCGACAACTGCATGGCGCTGACGTTGATGTCAGACTTGCCGGTCAGGGTGCCCACTGCCCCAATGATTCCGGGACGATCAAGGTGGTCACTGAACAGGAAGTAACCGCCCTTCGGGACGATGTCAATCCAGTAGTTGTTGATCCTCACGATGTGGAGTTCACCGCGCATCACCGTCCCAGCCGCAATGGTGACTCCGGCGCTGGTGGCGACTGAGGCGGTGATCAGACTGCCGTAGTTCTCACAGGTGGTATCCTTGTGCTCCGTGACCCTCAAGCCACGCCGCTGGGCAACAACATTGGCATTGACCACGTTGATGCGTTCTTCGCTTATCTCCTGCAGCAATCCACCAATGACAGCCGCCTTCACTGCCGCCAGGTCATATTTGGATATCTCGCCCTCAAAACCGATATCGATGCTGCTCATCTGCCCCTCAGCGAGCTGGGCAATCATCCGGCCCACAGCGGTCGCTAGCCTCAGATAAGGTGCCAGTATGGGCATCATCTCCGCCGAGATGAGCGGCGCATTCACCGCATACCTGACCGGCTGCCCATTGAGCACCGAGACTATCTGCTGGGCCGCGTCGATGGCCACGTTAGCCTGCGCCTCTTGTGTTGAAGCCCCCAAGTGCGGCGTGACGATGACTTTCTCGTTCTTGAGCAGAGGGCTGTCTTTGGGCGGCTCCTGGGCGAAGACATCCAGAGCCGCTCCGGCAACCTTGCCATCTCTGAGGGCCTGGTCCAGGGCCTGTTCGTCAATCAGACCGCCCCGGGCGCAGTTGATGATCCGGACAGTGGGTTTCATCAGAGACAGCTCCTTGGCCCCGATTATGTTCCTGGACTGCGGCGTCAACGGCAGATGCAGGGTGATGAAGTCCGCCTCCCTGATGATCTGCTCCAGGGGAACAAGCTCCACCCGCAGGTTGCGGGCGTACTCCGGTGAGACATACGGGTCATAAGCCAGGACTCTCATCTGGAATCCCTGAACCCGGCGGGCCACCTCTGATCCCACATTGCCCAGTCCGAGAATCCCCAGGGTCTTGTTGCGCACCTCCACCCCCACGAAGTTCTGGCGCTTCCACGCGCCGTCCTTCAGACTGTCGTGGGCCTGGGGGATATGTCTGGCCAAAGCCAGCATCAGGGCTATGCTGTGTTCCGCCGCCGCCATGGTATTGGCCGTGGGAGCGTTCACCACCACAATGCCTCTTTGCGTGGCCGCCTCAACATCGATGTTGTCGATCCCCACGCCGGCGCGGGCAATCACCTGGAGCTTCTTGCCGGCTTCAATAACCTTCGCCGTGACCTTGGTCTCGCTGCGCACCATCAGCCCTTCATATTCACCAATGATGGAGATGAGCTCCTCGGGCTTCATGCCGGTCTTCACATCAACCTCAGCATGTTTCTTCAGGATCTCGACTCCCTCGGAAGCAACGGGATCGGCAACTAAGACTTTCATATGACCTTACCTCTTCTGACTCGCTCTTCGCCGAGTCACCAGATCCGGAATCAAGTGAACATTCTAGACGTCTGAAGGAGTCTCTTTCAACCCCCTGGCCCCCATTCTTGGGGGATGGTTATCGGAAGCTGGGGGACACCCCCAAGCCCCCGGCAGGAAGAGTCCTGCACTTCTTGCAGGATGTAGGGCGGGTAGAGCGAACGAAACCCGCCACCACTGTCCCCGCCTCTTGTCTGTGCAGACCTACGCCTTCGCCCCGGGCAAAGCCTTCTTCAAGGCGCCAATAACCTCAGTCATGTCGCCCTCGCTCACCCAGCCCAGGTGTCCAATGCGGAAGATCTTGCCTTCCAATTTCTGCTGTCCGCCGGAAAGCACGACGCCGTGTTCCTCCCGCAGTATCTGCAGGAGCTTCTTGCCGTCTACGCCCTGCGGCACATTGATGGCTGTCACGGTGTTGGAGGCGTGAGACTCCTTAGGGAAGAGCGACAGCCCCAGCGACTTCGCCCCGTCCCTGGCCGCTCTGGCAACCCGCGCATGGCGGATGAACACATTGTGCAGCCCTTCCTTCTCGATCAAGTCAAGTCCGACGTCCAGCGCATAGAGCGTCGAAACCGCTGGCGTCCATGGTGTCTGCCCCTTCTCGTCGAAGATCTTCCGCGCCCGGCCCAGGTCCCAGTAGACCTTGGGCATCTTAGCCTTGTCGTACGCTTGCCAAGCCTTCTGACTCATGCTCACCATGGCCATGCCGGGTGGCGTCATCCAACCCTTCTGCGAGCCGGTGACCACTACGTCGCACTGCCAGACGTCCAGCGGAAGATCGATGGAACCAACGCTGCTGACACCGTCGACCAGAATCAGCTTGTCGAACTCCTTCGCCACCTTGCTGATAGCGGCCAGGTCGTTGGTGACTCCCGTCGACGTTTCGTTGTGGGTGACAATCACTGCCTTGATAGCGGCGTCTTCCTTAAGAGCCTTTCGCACGGCATCAGGATCAGCCGGAAGGCCCCAGTCGAACGACAGCTTCTTCACATCAGCGCCATAAGCCTTGGCAATATCAGCAAAACGATCGCCGAAGGCACCGATGGAGACGCATAGCACTTTGTCACCAGGAGACAGCGTGTTGACCACGGCGGCCTCCATGCCACCCGTACCGGAACCCGTCAGAATGAGGATATCCCCCTTGGTCTGGAAACAGCGCTTGAGTTGCTCGGTTACCTTCCGGATCAGAACGCCGAATTCCTTTCCTCGGTGGTTGATCATCTGCTTGGTCTGCGCCCGAAGGACTTCCTCAGGGCATGGCGTGGGTCCCGGGATACGTAGTTGCATGCTATGCCTCCATCTTCAAGAATAACGATAAAGCAGGCCTTCGGCCTGCCTTCTCTTCTAGTCGGACTATAGAAGACCGGCCACCAGGTTCAGCCACGACCGCTGCCAGCGTTCATGTCTACCATTATACGACACTGCTTAACTGTTTGCGACGTGGCAGTCTGAACGGCCAGGGGAGCAAAAGTTGTCCAATAATCATCCGAAACACTGGTGCTATCTGGGGGGTATCCAAGAACCTCGTAGACGCGCCGCGTGACCATCTGGGGCTGAATGGGTAGGAGAGGGAGTTCTACAAGGCCGGCGGGGTGAAGATAAAAGGTCTGCTTTCAATGCTCAGAGCAGAGCTAAGCCTGCCCCTTTGACCGTTGGTTCATGGCTGTCGCACTACGGGCGTCAGCTCAAGCCCCTGGTGTATGCGCTTTCTGCACCAAAGCCCATTCGCATATTTGACGTCTTCGGCTTCTCCTGAGTCTCCTAGGGTCTTCCTTCTGAGGGTGGCTTTCTCATCGAGCATAGACCTTCGTCAGCGTACTCAACAAACAAACCATCGTGGATGCCATACGGTCCATGCGCGATCTTAGGTGTGCCAAACTGCTTGATGCGCTGGTACAAGGCATACATTTTGGGATTATACCGCCACCACCAGACGCTCAATAGTGGAGTCGTCATGCCAACGTCAAGGCAAAAGTAACCCTGCCCAAATTTGAGCTTGCGCATGTCAGAACACCAACAGCATGTCTCTGTCTCACGAGCGAAGTTGATATGATAGCAGTGGGGATGGTCCTTCGTATCCACCTCCTCACGGGCATCAGCTTACCCACGCCATCGGCTGCATCCATGCGCCGGCCCGTGCCATCGCACCTTGCAGCATTATACGACATCATTCCGCTGCTTGCGATGTAGCAGCTTGAACGCCTTGGGCAGCGAAAGCCATCCAGTAATCATCGGGGAACTTCACCTCGCAAACGCGCCCTGTGACCATCTGGGGCCGAAGGGGTAGGAGGGGACAGGCTGAAGTTCTAATAAGGAAGGGTGGACATCTCTGCCCACCCTTCCGGCCATCATCAACCACGGAAATCTATGAAGGACATCCCTCCTCCCATTGTCGAACCAACTCGGCTAGGTCATCCTCCAGCAAGACTAGGGAATTTTCAATATCTGCAAGATCCTCTTCGGTACCGCTGCCAGGCTGTACTTGTATCCTCACAACATCGAGCCTCATTTGTGAGCGGACTCGGTCGAGTTCCGCAATCTTCCTTTTCAAGTCCAAGCAACTCCTCGGAGATAGTCTTACTGCCATTTGCGCACCTCCTCGGCTCTGGGATGTGACAGCAGTGTTGTCTGCTTCCATCAACCCAGTCTGATTCTTATAACATGTGGTTATCTCAAGAATGTCTCTGAAAGTGGCGGCTGCATCACAATATAGTATCTGTGCCAGCCCTGCCGTGCAGGTCTCGCCGGCATATAGGCACATTTCATGGCAGGAAGAATCAGGGAAAGAGGGGGGCGCCAATGATGGGAGGTTTACGGCGGAGATTCAAACCGTCTAGCCCGCAGATTGGCTGGTCATAACGGACAAGACCACCGCTCTCAATCTACTACCTTAAGGAACCGGCGCTTACCCACTTTGATTAGATCACCAACTCGGATGAAACGCCTGTCTTCAAGTACAGCCATCTTGCTTCCATCATTGTGGATGATTTCCACAGCATACTGAGAAATCAGGCGTCTTGCTTCGCTTCTGCTCTTTACCAACCCTTTTTGTTCCAGAACAAAAGCTACGGACACCATGTACTCTGGGCCTGTTTGACCCCCCATGGAGACAATCAAGCCCGAGCCCAACTCATCCTTGTCAACCTTCTCTCCCGCTTCCACTCTTGCCCCCAACTCTTCCTGTCTCTTGGCAGCCAGACGTTGCAACTCCTGTATGGAAATCTCCACGGTCTCTTCAGGTATCTCTTTCCTCTGCACCTCTCTGGCGAAGCGCTCCTCGGCCTTGCGCGCCTCGTCGCTGCCATGGAACTGCGTCACGATATCCGCAGCCAGGCGCTTCTTCAACGCCATGGGATTCACCGACTGGGACTCAAGCTGCTGCTTCATCTCCGCCAGTTCCTTGTCCGGGATGTCAGTCAGAAGCTCAAAGTAAAGCATGATCAGGTTGTCCGGAACAGACATCACCTTGCCATACATGTCATACGGCGGCTCGTCCACCGCAATGTAGTTGCCCAGGCTCTTGCTCATTTTCTGAACACCGTCGGTTCCCACCAACAACGGCACCAGAAACACCTGCTGCTGGCGCTGCCCCACCATCCCCTGCAGTTCCCTCCCCACCAGGCAGTTGAACTTCTGGTCGATGCCGCCGAACTCCACATCGGCCTCAATGGCCACCGAGTCATACGCCTGCAACAGCGGATAAAGAAGCTCGGTGATGGCGATAGGTTGGTTACTGGCATAGCGCTTGTTGAAGTCTTCGCGTGCCAGGAACTGAGCCACGGTGAACCTGCTGGTTAGTTTGATGATATCGGCCAGAGTGAACTTGCCGAACCATTCGCTCTGCAGCCTGACCTGGGTCCGGCTCTTATCCACCACCTTGAAGAATTGCTTCATGTAGCTCTCGGCATTGCGCTTGACTTCCTCAGCCGTCAGCATGGGGCGGGTGATCGACTGGCCGCTGGGATCGCCGATCTGCGCCGTCCAATCGCCGACAATCAGGATGACCTGGTGGCCTATCTCCTGGAACTGGCGCAGTTTCCGCAGACCGACGACGTGCCCCAGGTGGATGTCGGGGCGGCTGGGGTCGAATCCCTGCTTCAGCCGCAACGGCTTGCCGGATTCCAGGAGTTTCACCATCTCTTGCTCGATGATGACCTCCGCCACCCCCCGCTTCAGCAGCGAGGCTGGCACCTTCGCCGTCACTGCGCCACCTGCTTCAACATCGACGTCGCCCTTTCCACATCCTGGCCTATCTGGGCTTTCAGTTCCTCTGGAGATGAGAAGCGCTTCTCGTCCCGCAGACGATCCACCAGCTCGATCCTGAGATCCTCACCGTATATCTCGCCGCTGAAACCAATGAGATAGACCTCCACCGTCCGCCGGTGTTCCCCGAAGGTCGGCCGTTTGCCGATATTGGTTACCGAAGGATGAGATTGCCCTCCAAGATAAGCCTTGGTGACGTACACGCCATCTTCGGGCAGCGCTTGGCCTCTCGAAAACGTCAGGTTGGCCGTTGGAAAACCCAGTTGCTTGCCCCGTTCGTCGCCGTGGACAATCCGGCCATGCAGCACAAATGGTCTGCCGAGCAAGCGCGTGACTTTCTTTACATCACCGCTGGAAAGGGCCTGACGAATGACAGTGCTGCTTACCACCTCGCCATCTATCACCTGGGGTGCAAACACCTCCACCCAGAAGCCCATCTCCTTGCCCATCTTGCGTAGGGCGATAGCGTCCCCCTCCCTTCCCTTCCCCAGCGCGAAATCGGGACCAATTATCAACCCTCGCATCCTGAGGTGTTTCTGCAACAGACTGACAAAATCGCGAGCCGGTACCTGTGCCAGTTCCAGGTTGAAGGAGAGCGGCACCACCAGTTCAATGCCCATCTCCTTGATCAGCCTGATTCTCTCATCCAGAGTCACCAGCCGGTACAGTGGAGTCTTCGGCGACATGATGTGCTGCGGGTGGCTGCGGAAGGTGACCACGCCGGGGAGGCGATCCTCGGCCAGCGCCTGCCTTTTGAGATAGTCCATGAGGCGCCGGTGGCCTATGTGGACTCCGTCGAAGACGCCGATGGTGAGCACAGTGTCACGCTGGGGTGTGAATTCCTTGAGCTCCTCCTCGACCTTCATGCGCTTTTCTACCTGCTTTTGGCCACGGTTCGCCCCACCGCCTCAGCCACCGGACCCACCCGCTTCATCAGTTCCCCGAAGTGCTCAAAGGTGAGGGACTGAGCACCGTCCTTGAGCGCCGTGTCCGGAGTGGGGTGAACCTCGATCATCAGCCCATCCGCGCCGGCCGCTACAGAGGCCAGAGCCAGCGGCATCACCAGGTCCCACTTCCCGGTGCCATGGCTAGGGTCGGCGATGATGGGAAGATGGGTTTCCTTGTGCACAATGGGAATAGCACTGACATCCATGGTGTTGCGGGTGTACGTCTCGAAGGTCCTGATGCCTCTTTCACAGAGTATCAGTTGGCGGTTCCCCTGCGCCAGTATGTATTCCGCCGCCAGCAGCCATTCCTGGATAGTGGCCGACAAACCCCTCTTGAGCATCACCGGCTTTTTGGCCTGCCCGACTTCATCGAGAAGAACGAAATTCTGCATGTTCCGAGCACCAACCTGCAGGATGTCAGCATACTTGACCACCAGTTCCACGTCCTGCGGCGTGAGCACCTCGGTAATCAGTGGCAGCCCAGTCTCTTCTTTGGCCTCGGCCAGCAGTTTGAGTCCTTCCTCTCCCAGGCCACGGAACGAGTAGGGGGAAGTGCTGGGCTTGAAGGCGCCACCTCGCAGGATACTGGCTCCGGCGGCCTTGACCGCCCGCGCCGTGTTCATCACCTGCTCCCGCGTCTCGGCCGCACAGGGGCCAGCCATGACCACCAGTTCTTTGCCGCCTATCTTCACGCCGCCAACGTCTATCACCGTGTCTTCGGGCTTGAACTCCCGGCTGGACAGTTTGAACGGTTTGGAGATGGGCACCACTTCTTCTACGCCAGCCACCAGCTCCAGCCTCTCGCGCAGGTCCGGTATGGTGGAGATGACGCCAACGACGCCGATAACGGTACGCTCCACGCCCTTGGACAGGTGCCCCTGCAGGCCCAGGCTGTGCAGGCGATCCATGACGACGGCGATCTCTTTGTCCTGAGAACCCGTCTTCATCACCACAATCATGACTGCTTCCCTCGGTCCTGCGGAGCGTTCCTCAGCACCTCAGCGCCATTGATGTACACGTGCCTGATGTCTTCGGCCCTCTTCTCCGTATTGAACAGGACCAGAATCCGGATGCACTTCTCCAGGCTGCCCGGCACGGGAATTTCCTGGTTGCACATCAGAGCCGTGTCCGCCCAGCCCATCTGGCGGGCGGCCAGCGCCGGGAACTCGGCGTTGAGATCGGGGGTGGTGGTGAAGAACATGCAGGCCACGGACTGCTTGTCTACGTAGTTCGCCGCCAGCATCTTGCGCAGCAACTCCTGTGTGGCGGATAGAATCTCCTCTTTCGTGTTGGCCGCCGCTACGGTCGCTCCTCTGATTCCTCTACACAGCATAGCCCAGCCCTCCGGATAACTGTCTATTATGGCACACCCCGCGTTCAGTGTTCAATCAACAAGGCTCAGCCATCGGGCAGCCTGGGCTGCACCTCGCCCCTCGACTGGCAGATAGCCGGACTTGGGGCCAACACGTCGAGCGATTGACATCCGCGCGGACTGTATCGTAGGATGCGCGCATTGGTATTGCAGCAATCAAGTACAGGTAAGATCATTGCCGGATGGAACTTTCACTGTTTCTGCATCGTCCTATGTAATAACTGGAGGAAAAACGATGAAACATGGAAAGCTGATCTCGGCGATAGCATTGATTGCCATTGGTATCTCAGTCGCATTGGTCGGGAGTTCTTGTGCATCTGGAGATGCAGCGGGTGATCTGGATAAGGCCGATCGTGCGAGCCTCATTGAACAGTTCGTTGACAGGCAGAGCATTCCAGATGCACAGCCGTTCAGAGAGGTTTACCGAGACTCAGAGCACGACATATTGTTCTTTAGCGTCGCCTATGGCCCAATCCACGACTCTCCTGCTGGCGGCTTCCACGACGAGCTGTTCGGGCTGCAGTACCAGAAGAAGGTCGGCTGGCTAGAAGAGTACAGCATCTCCGCTGAGATTACATTCTATGATGTGGACGTGACTGACACGTACCTGTTCAGCGAAGAGCTTTCACAGAGTCTGAACAGCGCAGATGAATGGGTCTACAGATATGCTTTCCTTCCTATCCTGGCAAAAGATCCTGATACGCCGGTTGAGACGTTGTCCAGGATTGCCGATGGTCTCTCCACCTACATCCAGCCATATCTTGCCAGCTTGCTGCTACAGAACCCCGTGGTTCGAGACAACGAGGAAATAATGGATGCTCTGGCAAACTTGCCTGTGTTCCGAGGGGATGCCTACAGGGACATGCGAGAGCAGGCGCGTGACTTGATTGACGATTGAAGTATCGGAGGGCCACGCTTCGTCGTGGCCGAAACAAAACGGGATGCAACGGATGGACGTTACGAAATCGACGCGACAAGGCGGACACGACAAACAACCCGGACACGACAGAGCGTGTCCCTCCGACCGACAACATGGATGAACGTACGCAACGGAAAACACCGGTGCATTTGCCCGTGCGGGAATCAGCCAACGGGGCCTTGATCGTCTTCCTCACCGTCTGCACCAACAAAAAGAGGCCGATCCTGGCTCGACCTGACATCCATGATCTCCTGAAGGACGTTTGGATTCACGGCGATCATTGGCTCGTGGGGCAGTATGTCATCATGCCGGATCACATCCACCTTTTCTGTTCTCCCGACAGTCTGGATTGTTCATCTCTGACCCGATGGGTTCAGTTCTGGAAATCCGCCGCATCGCGGAGATGGCCCCGAAACGAGGAACAGCCTGTCTGGCAGAAGTCCTATTGGGATACGCAAATGCGAACCGACGAGCAGTATTCTGGCAAATGGGACTACGTGCGGCACAACCCAGTTCGCGGCGGTTTGTGCCAGGCTCCTGATGAGTGGCTTTTCCAAGGGGAATTGAACATCTTGACATTGCGATGATAAGACGCGAAGGAGAGAAGCCGATCGGAGGGCCACGCTTCGTCGTGGCCGAAACAAAACGCGGCGTGACGAAACCGACCCAATGAAACGAACGCGATGACCCGGACACGACAAGGTGGACACGACAGAGTGCGTCCCTCCAAGACAAACGATTTCGCCGATGTGAACCATGTGAGACATGCCAAACATGCCCGTGCTCTTGAGGTGCCATCGCCTACCCCTGGCCACCACGCTGCAAGTTTGACAGTGAACAGCGCCGAATGTTAAATTTTAGATTGGTTTGTGGTGCCCAAATCTCTATTTGTATCGACCACCTAAAGGAGGACGTCGTTTATGGAGTTGATCGTCTGTGTAAAGCAAGTACCCGACCCGGAAGCACCTCCAGCCAGTTTCAAAGTTGACGCCGCCACCAACAAGGTTGTCCCCCCGCCAGGAGTCGCCCCCGTAGTCAGCACCTACGACGAGACCGCTGTGGAAGCGGCCCTCAAGGTCAAAGATGCCAAAGCGGGCAGCAAGGTGACTGTCCTCAGCTTGGGCAACAACCTGGTAAGGGATGTCGTCAAGAAGCCCCTGGCCATGGGCGCTGACCAGTTGATTCTCCTGGAAGACCCGGCCTACGAGGATGGCGACAGCTACTCTACGGCTTTCGCTCTGGCCGCCGCCATTAAGAAGATCGGCAAGTTCGACATCATCTTCTGCGGTCGACAGGCCGCCGACTGGGACGCCGGTCAGGTTGGCCTCGGCATAGCCGAAATGCTGGGATTGCCCTGCATCACCCTGGCCAAGAAGATCACGATCCTTGATGGCAAGGTACAGGTGGAGAGATTGGTCGCCGACGGCTTCGAGGTGGTCGAGGTTCCATTGCCATGCCTGATCACGGTTACTAGCGAACTCGGTGAGCCTCGCTACGCACCACTCAAGGGCATCATGAAGGCCGCCAAGATCCAGCCCATCATCTGGAAGCCGGCCGATGTCGGCCTGGATCCCGCCAAGGTCGGCGCCAAGGGCAGACGCACTAAGCTGGTCAAGCTCTTCCAGCCGGTCAAAGAGGGCAAGTGCGAGATCGTCGAGGGCGAGAACGTGGCTGATGCTGCTGCCAAGCTGGCCGTCCGCCTGAGAGAAGCCAAGGTTCTATAGAGAGAAGTAGGCAGATCTTTGGAGAAGATAGCAGGTAGGGGAATCTAGAAAATGCCGTGCTGCGGGATAGGTATCGAGTACATCTACGCCAGGCTGAAGGCCGCTGAAGTGCCCGGCTCAGGGACGGCCGATAGAATCCTCGACCAGCTTCTCTCTGCTGACACCCAAGAACCTATAGAGGCTGACGGATTGCAGACACCAACCCAGGAAACTGGTCCAGAGAGGATAACGACTTAAGGAGGAACGAATGGCAGACAACAAAGGCGTACTAGTTGTTGGAGATATCATCGAGGGAAAACTGGCCGCCATCACCGCGGAAATGCTCGGGGCCGGCAAGAAGCTGGCCACCAAGCTGGGCGAGCCGCTGTGCTGCGCACTGCTGGGCAGCGGGGTCAAGGGTTTGGCCGCCGAGGCCATCGCCTTCGGCGCCGACAAGGTGTTCGTGGTGGAGGACGCCAATTTGAAGGATTACCAGAGTGATGCGTATGTCACCGCTGCGGAAAGCGTGATCAAGCAGGCGAATCCCCGGATCGTCCTGCTGGGCCAGAGCACCATGGGCCGCGACCTGGCGCCAAGGCTGGCCTTCCGGTTCAACACGTCCATCTCTATGGACTGCGTGGACCTGGACGTCGACGCCAACAAGCTGCTCGTGCAGACCAAGCCGGTCTATGGCGGCAATGCCAGAGCCATTTTCACTACAGAGGCGCTGCCGCAGATGGCCACCGTCCGCCCCAAGGCCATGACCGCCCTGCCGCGCGACGCCGCCAAGACGGGCGAAGTAGTTGACGTAGCGTCCGGCATAGACCCAGCCAAGATCAAGACCAAGTTCGTGAAGAAGATCAAGGAAGAAGTGGCCGGTGTGAAGCTAGAAGATGCACCAGCGGTAGTAGCCGGTGGCCGAGGCATTGGAGGCCCAGATGGCTTCAAGCAACTGGAAGAGCTGGCAAGGCTGTTCAAGGGCGCCGTCGGCGCCACCAGACCAGCAGTGGATAATAACTGGGTGCCGGCCACCATTCAGGTCGGCTTGACCGGCAAGATCGTGGCTCCCGAACTCTATATCGCCATAGCGCTCTCCGGCTCCAGCCAGCATATGGCCGGCTGCTCCGGATCGAAGACCATCGTCGCCATCAACAAGGACCCCGAGTCCAACATCTTCCGAGAGGCGCGATTCGGGATCGTCGGCGACTGGAAGCAGGCTCTTCCGGCCTTCACCGCGAAGGTCAAGGAACTGCTGAAGGAATAGCTCAAGAGATCGCGATCCAACTCGCTGCTTCGAGGGGCCATGCGGATGCACGGCCCCTTTTCTTCCGGTAGACTCCTGAAGAGGTGCAGGCTACTTCCTGCTGGGGGATCGGGGGTGGTGTATTCTACACTCGGGTGTGCAGAGGGGCAAAGCCCCTTTGCCGAGGTCTAGGGGTGTCCCACTTCGAACTCCCTGGAATCCCCCTTTGGCAAAGGGGGACTTAGGGGGGTTGGGGCCAGGGGGTTGAGACCAGACTCTTCGGATAGCCTCTCACAAGGCAGCTCTGTTGTTAAGTCCCTTCAGAGACACTAAACTAGTGGGCAATGGCTTTCAGAATTGACCTTAACTCAGTCAACAGGTTCCTGCTGCACAAGCAGCACCTCAGTGATGAAGTCAAGACTGCGCTCTATTCTCCGTAAATATCCGACAGTCTGCCTCCTTTGAGTGGTCTGGCATTAGAGGTGGCCTCATACCTAAACCCAGGTGAGGTCGATGATAATGATATCTCTGGAGAAACGATTCCACCAT
>Ga0315280_10003177_pt1 | contig 25561 bp, 29 predicted proteins | sample YL17G06_40_MG_FD_203697 | JGI IMG/M metagenome (GOLD analysis project Ga0315280, IMG submission 203697) | Sediment microbial communities from Yellowstone Lake, YNP, Wyoming, USA - YL17G06_40 | ecosystem: Environmental > Aquatic > Freshwater > Lake > Sediment | place: USA: Wyoming | collected...
TCGTACTGCTAATGCTTTTTCTCACACATAAGCATGAGCAACCAAAAACCGAATCAGAATTACCCATGACAGGTCAGAAGAAAACTTCAGAAAAACTTAAAATGCCAACTAAAACTACACAAGAAAAAAATTCCAAAAAACAGTCACCGACGGATTTTCAAGAATGCGTTCATCATTTTGGCTATCTGAGAAATCAGCCAAAGGGCACTCCAGTTCCAGATGAATGTTTTGGCTGCAAAAAAATATTGCAATGCTTGTTTCCAAATGAATAATTCTGTGAAGTCTCCATTTTTTAAGCTTCTCTTCTAAATCGTGTACACCTACACAATCCGCAAAACTGAAATATTGCAACCCTTAAATAAATAGGAGAATGGTGACAGGGGATTTCAGATTCTCCTTCTTCAGTTTTACATGACATTACTAAGCCGTTTACAGTCATAGCCATTATTATCGTCATTGTTCTGCTCGCTACCGAAACAATCTTAGGACAGTTTTCCTCTTTTCATCTGATCGGCAGCAGAGGAAAAGTGACATTTGTAGGTGTCGGAGTTTACTTGGATGCCAACTGCGGCAACCCAGTTTACTCTCTCGATTGGGGAAGCGTCGAGCCCGATTCAATAAAGAACCAAACTGTTTTTATCCGTAATGAAGGAAATGCAGCGTCCACTCTGTTTTTAAACACAACAAACTGGAATCCACTTAACGCTTCAGACTTCATAGAGCTAAACTGGGATTATAACGGATACATAATTTATCCACAAGAAACCACTGAAGTGACTTTAACGCTGTTCGTTGCCCCTGTCACCGAAGGAGTGAAAGACTTCAACTTCGACATAATCATCGGCGTTAACGCTTAGGCTTAATCCTTATTTATTCTGTACATGTGTACAACGTTGATACGAGAAGGTTTATTAAATATTAATATATATTATAGCTAATGATGTTCAATGAACGCCAACAAACACGAAGTTAAAGTAGCCATTGCAACATTAATTCTTATTGGGTGTGCTTTATCTCTGTCTATGTTAACCCAAGTGACGTCGTCTATTCAGACAAACATGAAAATTTCCAACCAGGGGGCTTTGAAGACTGTTGGAGTTGGGGTTTATTGGGATTCAGGCTTGACAAACAAGGTTTCTTCAATTGATTGGGGCATTCTGGAACCAGGTTCAAATGTGAACAAAACGGTTTACATTCGGAATGAAGGCAACGCAGCAGCTACGCTGTCTATGACGACATCAAATTGGAATCCATCGAACGCCACCAATTATTTAACTCTAACTTGGAACTATGGCGGTCAAACCCTTAACGTAAATGAAGCGATCCAAGTGAAACTAACGTTGACTGCATCATCAACTATAGCAGGAATAACCAACTTCAGCTTTGACATAACAATAACTGCCACCTCATAACTTAAGGGGCTTCTACCTCTTTTTAATAACAGTGTATCATCGTACTGTATGTTTGAGATTTGTTTAGAGAGTTTTGGTTTTGTCTTTAATGTCATCGGTGTTGTGGGAAAAATTTTTTGTGTTTGAGTGTTGTGTGGTTGTTTGTGTTTTGGGTTTTGTTTGGTTGAAGGTTGTTGTTTTGGGTTGTGTTTGAGTTGAGTTTGGGGTGATTTAATGGGTATTTCTAAGTGATTTAATGGGTATTTGTGGGTGATTTGTTGTTGAATTTTTCTCATGGTTTTGACACTTGGCTTTCCTTTGAGGGTGTGGGTAGTGTTGCGAGTCCTTCGATGGGATTTCTCAACGATTGGCCTCAGCACATTAAAGTGCTTCTAAATGTTTGACGATGTCCAAATAATCTTCTCCTGATATGTACCATCCTAGATTCGTTCTTTTGACAGGGGTATGGGTAAGTTTGTTGGCTATGATTAGTGTTATTATGACTGCAACTGTATTAGAAGAATTCTTCTCTTTAAAGAATGGAGAAACTCTATTGGAGAATTGAATTGGTTTAGTAGTAATATTTTTATACTAAGAAAAAGTAGTATCAATTGGTGGTATAGTTGAGTAAACACGTGACAGTTTCAGCCAAAATTGATGATGAACTTAGGAAAAAGCTTGTTGAATTAGGCATAAAACCTTCAGAAATTATCAGAAGATCGCTTGAAAAAGAGGTGGAAGAAAGAATGAAACAACTCCTTCATAAAAAAGCTGAGAAAGCAAGCAAGATAATATTAAAGGTTGGAAAAGACGCATGGGTCAAAGCTATAAGGGAAAGCAGGGAACAGAGATGAAACTCTTTGATTCGTCAGCAATAATAAACTTGTGCGGAGAGAAAGAAATAGAAAAATTATTGGGAGGATGGACATTAAATCTGGCTTTCTACGAATTGGGAAATGCAGTGTGGAAACAAGTTCATGTCTACGAAGCAATAACAGGCGATGAAGCCAACACGGTATTAGATCCCTTAACAGAAGTCTTCAGAAAGCTAAAGAAGCCTGAAGCAGAAGATGCGTTTGAGATATTAAAAATAGCTTTGAAAGAGAACTTATCCTTTTACGATGCCTCGTATGTTCAGGCGGCCAAGGAAAACGGTTTAACATTTGTCACAGATGACGAACAACTCTATAAAGTAAGTAAGAAATACGTTAAGACCATAACAAGCAGCGAACTCTAACACATTTGTGGTGCATTCCCTACTACAGTGGTGTTATGGTCTACAATGTGTGTTGAGCTAAGGCTTTATGAGGACTTGGGTGGCGCTGAGAGTAACAGTTGTGAGGTTAGGAATATGTACAGGTGTCCTTATAGGAATGGTCGGAGCGCTCATCGAGGATGATATGCTGGTTAGAGCTTTGTGGAAGCATATATAAAGGTATGACCATCATTGGAATTCAGCTCCCACCTTCCGCCCATCAATACAGGATTTGAAGTGGCACCAACATGGTGAGTCAAGCATTCTAGACGTAACGTACTATGAAGACATTCTTGAGGCTATTGAGGATGGAAGGATGGAGAGGATAATAGAAGAGCGTAAGAAATATGAGAAAGAATACAAAGGCTGAATTAGAAGTTTGATGTTGTGAAGGGTTTTGTGGATCAGAGCGCGGTTGGTGAAAGCCTTGTTGAGGAGATAAAGGAATTTGCGTCGCAAATTGATGGGATAACCTTTACAGCGAAAATTAAGCAGGACCTTATGATTTTGCTGAACGCAAGGATGGAGCAGAAACGGCTGGTTCTTCCACTTGATAGAGTTCTTCTTTCACAAATTAATGAGCAGCAGTATAGGTTTGGCAAGGTTAAACCAACTGAGAAGCCTGAAGAAAAGGGCGTAATGACCTTCTATCATCCACCTGGAACACACGACGACCAACTCTGGTCTTTAGCATTAGCTGTGTACGCCGCAAAAGAAAAGGAACCAGAACCATATTTATACGTGATTCGAAGATAACAGATCATTGACGAGATTGCTATGCAGCACTTTAGAGTCCATCCCATTAGGGACCATTAGGAAGATAGCCCTCGACACGTTACAATTCTATAGTTGATTCCAAGTTAACTCTTACATCGTATTGGATAGGTATCGCCGGTCGTCGATTTTGCTGGCACCGAACAGAATTACCGGTCGATACCTAAACTATAGTGGGTTTTTAAAGTATTTTTTGAACCTTGATTTTTCACTAAATTTCACGCGCGTATATTGTAGGCTCTTCTATCGTGAAATCATAAATCTTTCTTTATGGTTTTTGTCGCTAGTTTCACCGCTTGTCTGCTGGTATACATTGGTTTCCAGCCTGTTTGAATAAGTTTGTCTATTGATAGTTGCATGGTTTTTACGTCGCCTTTCCATCCTCTTCCGCCGTCTACACCGCCGTTGAAGTTATATGTGATCTTAGGTGTATCCATTTCTTGCGCGCATATCTCTGCAATTTCTTTAACTGTGATTTTGTCATTGGAGCCAATATTGTAAATATCAACCTTTTCTGTTCTCTTGATTAAAATGTCAGTTAGGTGTATTATTGCATCGACGCAGTCGTTGATGTAGATGTAGGATTTTTCTTGTGTTCCATCGCCTAGAATCTCAAGCTGTTTTTTGTTTGATGAGATTTTTTTGATGAAATCCACTATGACTCCGTGGTTGGATCTGGGGCCGATTACGTTAGCAAGGCGTAGAACAAGTGCTCTTAGATTGAAAGTATGGGCGTAGCTCAGAAGTAGGGCTTCACAGGCGAGCTTTGATGCGCCGTAAGTTGAAATTGGGATTAATGGTGCGTAGTTTTCAGGGGTTGGGATCTGTGACGCTTCTCCATATACGGTGGATGTGGAAGTGAAAACTACTGTTTTTGAAGTGCTAGTTTTTCTTATGGCTTCTAGGAGGTTAAAGGTTGTTAGGATGTTTTCTTCAAAATGAACTTTTGGGTCGGTTTCACCTACCCTGACTTCAGGGTTTGCTGCAATATGAAAGACAAATTCAAAGTCTTTAATTATATGTTTGAGCTTTGCAGGTTTTTTCAAGTCTTCTTTAATTAAGGTCAGGTAAGAATTATCTAGGAAAGATTTAATATTTTCTATTTTCCCGCTCGAAAAATTGTCTAATATTGTAACTCTGTTTTTTTCTTTCAAAAGTCTTTCAACGAGATGACTGCCTATGAATCCAGCTCCGCCAGTTACAAGTATATTATAACTATCCATCGCTCTACCTCTTTCTTTTCAAGTAGCATAATTTGGTTGACCAGTTGATCACGATGCAAATTGTTATCGCGTGCGTGAAGTGTATTTTATCGAACAATGATGTGCTCGAGGATGTTGAGATATTTTGCGAAAGGCTTTGGAAAAGCTTGTCTCAGCAATTCGAAGTCTTGGCTTTTTAGGGCTTTTAAAATGTAGAGGGAGTAGAGGGAGAATAGGTAGATTCCTGTTGTGGTTAATACTTCTATGGCGAGAGTTTGGGTTGTAGATAGTTTTGTACTTATGATGAGTTCTAGTGCGAGTAGGAATGGGACGGTTGCTGTTGAGGCTAGGGCGGATTTCCACAATGCTTCTTTGTCTAGTTGAATTTTAATTTCTTTGCGAAGTACATAGATTGCGAGTACGAAGCTTATTATTTGTGTGGTTAGATGTGCGAGGGCTGCTCCGATTGCTTCGAAGAATGGAACTAGGGTTAGGCTCATTCCTATGCCTAGGATGATACGTCCTACGTTTTCGATTTCTTTCGTTAGAAAGATGGATCTGAGGAGGATGGAAGCTTTTTTGGTGCTTGATGTGGCTAGAGGTATCCTGCTAGTGTGTTCAGTTCGTCGGTGAGTGGGTGCCACATGTCTTTGTAGCTTACTGAGTTGTAGATTGTTTGGCACTCGTAGAGTGTTACTTTTCCGTCATCGTTTAGATCATATGGTTCTCCCAACTGATTGCACCAAGATACCAACTCGTCGTAGTTCTCGTGGGCTGATAGTCCGCCTTTTATGATCCATGCGTTGAATTCATGTCTCCAGTAGCCTAGGGTCGGCACATGCTTGTAACAGAATTCGACGTGAGTTGTGGTTCCGCAGTTGACTACGACTTCCTGTGTTAGGGTTCCAGCAGGTGTCAGAGCTTCTACGATGTATGTTTCTCCGACGGCGTAGAGCCATGCGATGTGGAAGTACCCGTTTGAATCTGTTATATCTGTTCCTAGATCGCCTTGTGTTAGGTCGTCTTTGACGCCGTAGCCTTCCAGTAGACCAGTTGTTTTGCGGTATACATGGATTGTGATGCCTTCTACGGGTTTACAGTCGCAGTAGACGTATCCGTCGATGCCGTCACTGATGTTGTAGCAGGCGTTAACTGAACCTATCAAAGTGAGCGTTAATGCCATTGTCAGCAGTAGCATGGTCAATTTTCCTTTCAATCTTTCACCTCCTTTTCACATTTAGCATGAAGAGCATACCATACTGTTTTATTTATACCTCTATGGAGAGTGTCTATAGAAAAGCTATGAGCTTGTTCTATAATTGCGAAAACTTTAGGATCTGCCAAGTCGAATATGATGTGAGAGTTACAATTGTTAGGGTGGTTCTCAATTTTGCGCGTGGGTGTGAAGGGATGGTTAAGGATTTTCTTCTTTGATTTCGATTGCGAAACTACTGGATCCTGAAGGATTTTCCGTTGCTGTAATCTCTATTCATACGCTATATTTTGCGTTTGCAGCCGTTGTAAAGGATTCCCAAGGAGTCGGCAGGGTTCCAAACTGTGTCCACTCTTTCGTGAAGACCGTGTTTGTGCTATTGTAAATCGTTATGTTCAGTTTTGCGATGTTCGATGGATTGCTTAACGATTTTATGCGAAAGTAACATTCCGCATGTTACCATTTCTCGTAGTGAACCATCTCGTTGAGCGGTTTTCTGTCAGTCACTGGCCCTTTCTCTTCGTCGGGATAGCCTAATGGAGTCATGGCTACCACTCGAATGTGTTCCGGTATGTTCAGTGCTTTCTTTGCCGCTTTTTCGTTGAAGGTCGCTATCCAGCATGTGCCGAGTCCAAGCTCGGTTGAGGCTAAAACCAAGTTCTGCATTGCTATAGCGGCATCAACCTTCCAGTATTCTTCTCCATCATTTCTGTGCCAAGATTTCTTAGGGTCTACGCAGGCGACAATTATTACTGGAGCTTGCATTAACCATTGTCGTTTTGCCTCGTAGGCCGCCCTCAAACTCTCCTTAGCCTCAGGCTTAGTGACCACTATGAAATGACATGGTTGCTGGTTACCAGCAGACGGAGCCAATCTAGCAGCCTCCAAGACCTCGTTTATTTTCTCGTTTTCAACAGGTCTTGCCTGATACTTGTGTATACTGCGTCTCTTCTTTATGGCCTCCAAAACGTCCACACGGAATCCTCCATTTTGTTCTATCTGCGCGCGCTGATTTATACCTTTTAGCGCGCATTTAGCATAACATCATGTATTGATGGGAAATCCTGTCAAAAAGGTTGTCAAAGTGCCTGTCAGGATGCGATAACTCTTAATATTTGATTAAATCAGTATCTATTTAAGCTTCCTTTATGATTATATTTTTCTTTATTATCTTAAAATGGATTGAAACGTCAAGAACGGTAAGTTTATAGCCGCTTTCGAGCTTTTGGAACTATGCCACGTATTAAACCCACAATTGTTAAAGCTTTCTTTTCAGGAAGGCATATAAAAGTTGTATGCTTAGAGCTAATTTGAAATTTGACCTGCCCGATTGTGCTTATAGCGTGCACAAAATAATTGAACATTCACAATTTTTCTCAGCAAACCAAGAAGAAGGCCAATAAACCAAGAAATAGGCCCAAATCCTTTGAACATCTCTTTTAGGCTTTCTAGATCATCCTTGCTAACCGCTCCTAACAAAGGAGCAGACAAGACGTATACGATTAGGAAGAGAACTCCACCAATGAAAAGAATCATCCAGTCGGAGTAAATTGGTTGGAAGGGGGAATAGAGTAAGAATATATGGACAATTAAGGCAGAAATTAATGCTGAAAGAAAAATTTTGGCTGAGGATGATAAGTCTATTGTTGCGTTGTAATGATTCCTTATCCATAACAAACCGACGATAAGACTTGGAATCTGGATTAAAAATATTGTTATAACAGCTCCAACAACTCCAAAGGCGTAAATCAAAATCAAACCTAGGGGCAATCCTACTGCAAGCCTAAGTAAACTTAATTTCATAGTCGTTTTCGTTTCGCCAATTCCGTTCAAGAAGTTTGCCATGCTCAAGTTCCCGAACCCTGAGAACAAGAAGCTTGCAAAATACAGTGTTAAGAAGAACGGAGCATACTCATAGCTTGTTCCCAACAGAGTGAAGACTAAGGGACGTGACAATACCATTATCACCATAATGACCGGCAATGTTAGAAGTGCGGTATATTTAGCAGACCCCCTAAAAATTATACAAAGGTTTTCATTTTCTTTTTCCGGATTTATCTTAGAGAATGCGGGAAGTAGTACTGTCGCGATCGGCGTAGTAAACAAAACTATTAGAACCTCAAATTTTGCAGCGGCTTGAAAGTTCCCAATGAGTAAATCAGTACTAAAAATACCGATTAATAAATTTTAAAACTGCGGCAAAAAGCTGGCAATTGCCACTGAAACTGACAACGACCAAGAATAAGTCCACATGTTTTTGAAGGTATTTGCAAAACCTTGTTCATAATTCTTAACCTCGAGCGGCTTGTAAAAAAGAGTGTAAACAATTGACAACCCCAAAAAACCTGCCACAATCTGTCCCGCTACATTACCTAAGAGCGCTCCAAAAACTCCATACCCCTGCAACACTAAAAGTGACGACAAAAAACTTTGAACAAAAGATTGGCAAACAATTACTAGGCTACTGAATTCATTTTTTCGAAGCCATTGAAAACAGACTGAGAGGCTGTAATTAAAGCTCCTGAAAAAATGTTGACTGAAGCGATTGATAAGAAGAGTTGTATTTCACTTCTGTTAAAAATGACTACTGCAAAGAAACTTGCCATAGCAAAAGAAATGATAGAAAGAAGGGCACCTATAATTACTTCAAACCATAAACCTACTCTAATTGACATTTTTACTCCTTTAGTTTTGTTTTCAACTCTATACTGTGACACGTATTTCGTTATCCCAAAGTTCATTCCGAAATCTCTAATTACAGCGAGTAATGTTGACGGTATCAGAGCAATAATGTACAATCCGAATTCAGAAGGCCCTAATACTCTCAATAAAATTATTGTCCCAATTGCCGATACAAGGTTGGAAATTATTAACCCAGCAAACAGGTGAAGACTGCCTTTTGCCGAGGTATTTCCTATTTTTGTTATATCACTCATAGATCTTTCCAACCTCATCTCATGCTGTCAGCCAAAGTTTTTGAGACAACGTAAAGGAAGAGTAAGAGTATGAATTTTTCGTCTATTCCTTTATCTACCATTTGCTTAACATCGCCAATGTTATCAATCATACTCTGAAACTTTTGCTGAATATTTTCAGCCCGCATTGTCTTTGGGTTAAAAATGTCGATGATAAAGTCATCTGCTTCTAGATTCAAGAAGCTTAAAATGTCAAGAACCTTAACATCTTCGGAAGGAAGCAGAAACAACGCGGGCACTCCCGCACCCATAGCAGTTATGCCCGCGTGCATCCTACTGGTAACCAAAAGATCGACTGATGCCAGAAAACCGTAAATTTCCTTCAGAGACATTTTTCGGTATCAACAATTCTCACTCTTTTAGTCTGAGTAGAATCCGCTTCAAGGGCTCCCGCAAGATCATTCACAGCTTTTAATATCAAGACCAACTCTTAAGGGATCAACTAAAAAGGGCATAAGATAAAGCTCACAATCAAGCGAGCGCACACAACCTTCTGAGCATGCGCATATTAAGAAATCATCTTGTAGCTTCGAGGCACGCGCTTAGCGGATTTATTTTTCAATTTTCTTGAAGACCGTAAAGAAAGTTGCGCCTGCCTGAGGATACCTTCTTCTCAAAAGTCTATCATATTTTCTGATAATTGAACTATTATAGTGTCTAACAGTAACTGAAGATATATGATTGTAAGTCTCGAAATGCAACAGATCATAATTAGGAAAAAGCAAATTCGGTTTAAACCCTTCTTTGTCTCTTATCTCTACTGCGTCAATTATTTCTTCAGGCAACAAAGGCTTTCGGATTAATTCCTCCTCAAGCAGTGTTTCATTAATTTTACTTGTAATCCTTTCGTACTCTAGTGCATTCTCTCTTCTTTTTGGATATAAAGAATAATAGATTTTTTTCACTATGTTATCAAGATACATCCTCCTTAATATTTTATGTGCGGTGTCTTCGAAATTAGCAGGATCTAAAGAATTCATAAAAAGGTAGTTATGCCACAAGAACTTATTCTCATAAAAATACCTGTTTGGTTCATGCGCAACAAAAAGCAATCCATTTGGCCTTAGTATTCTATTCATTTCATTTAGGAAAGCGTTTGTGTCTTTAACATGATGAAGGACTGAGTTGACTGTTAGCATATCTGCTGATTCTGTTTCAAAAGGCAGCTGAAACGGTACCTGACTTTCTAATTTAACGAACCTGAATTGACAATGAAAATTCTTCTTGACAATATTCCGCTTCGCGACAGATAGAATACCTCTGGAAACATCTGAACAGATGAAAGTATCCTCTTTTTTAGCGAATTTTGCGATGGTAAGAGGAACAAAACCAGTACCTGTTCCTATGTCAACAATTGTTATAGGATTGGAGAAATTAAAAAACTGCTTCGTGACTCTTTCCCATCTTTCCTTTTCTTGTTCAAATATCTCGGGACGAGAATCCTGATACTGTTCCTTGGTAAGGTCATAGTTTAGTTCATTTATTCTGTGAACCAATTCTTCAGAATAAACTCTGTAACGTTTTTTCATGTTCTACCTTTCTTTAATATTTGTGCCATCGCTTACTCCAATTCCGAGTTTTATTGTTGGCTCGTTATTGATAAAGAAGCGTTAAAACGCAAAGATTGATCTATTATCTTCGGCTAAGATCTTTCTATCATCTTTTATTTCTGCCTTCGTTGCCTACATGTATCTGTCTCATCCAATTTTTCCATCAATCTTTTCAGACCTATTGAATCTTTTTGTTGGGGGATGCATCTTCTTTATCGTTTATGTTTTGTGTGTTCCCTTGCTGAGAGCAATCAACAGAGATGATGTAGAAAGCTTGAGAGAGATATCGAAGGGGCTTGGCCCTCTTTCCCAGCTGATTAAACTTCTTCTTGGCTTGATGGAAAAGATGATGAATCTTTAATCTTCCAGCCTGCCTACCGCCCTTTAGGGTCTATAAGACTCAACGCTTTGTACTTTCAATTAGGTTTTTTGCATAACTGAGAGGAAGTTTAACGCTGGGCAGGGCTTCCTCAATTCTCCTATCTATCGTCTGCTTCACGGTGCTAATATTGTCAACCAAACTTTTAAACTTCTGCTGAACATTATCGTCTTTCATTTCTTTTGGGTTGAAGGTATCTATGAGAAATTGTCGAGTATCGAGACCTAATGAAGCAAGAACGTCTAGGATCTTAGTGTCATCTTTAGGAACTAAGAACAAAGCAGGTGTGCCCGCACTCATAGCCATTATGCCCGCATGCATTCTGCTAGTTACGACTACATCCACCGACCCGAAAAACTCGTAGATCTCATGTATGGACATGTGTGCAGTATCCACAACTTTAATGCTTTTTAACTCTTGAGTTAAACGCCCTTTAGAAGCTGACAAGATATCGTTTACAGCCCTAACATCCTTGGTTTCATTTGAAGCATCTATGCAAAATGGCATTAAGTAAAATTCGCAATCAAACTTGCTGAAAACCCAGGAAACAAGGCGAGTGAGTCCCCTTCTGTACTGTTCATGCATGTATGCATGCATATAACTAGGAACTATTACGATTCTCAAATTTCTTATACCGGAATTCCATTTTGGGCGTTCATAAATTAGTCTCAGACCGAAGCCAGAATCTAAAGCCCTGAATGTCTTCCCTTTGCAGCCTAAGAGTGTAGTAAAAGTTCTTTCAGAGTATGGTCCTCTAGCAAAAATAAAATCTAGTCTCTTCAAGCCTAGTCGCAAAAAACCTATGTCATTTCCTCTTGCTTTCAGACCTAATGCCGAAACGGAAATAGGGAATGTGCCAACGCCTTTTTTTACTATCCGCTTAGTTAAAATGTAGTTGGTTATGTAATTGTAAAATCCCTCTCTTTCGATTGTATGCCCACTGATTACACCTGCATCAGCAATCATACCAAACCAGGACCTAGCCATAGCAGGCCAAAGGTATTCGATGAGAGCATGATTCACATTGTGTTCATATTTCAGAGACCAAAGAACATGATATATAGCATTTGAAAAACCTGTCTTGACATGAGGACTAGACACAGGGTTCTCACCTCCATTAACATCTGCCTTCAGCACGCTCAGAAAGCGCTGATAATTAGGAACGAGTTTTTCAAACAGGTAAGGTATAGAAAACACTTCAGATAGCCCCTCTTTAAAAGAGACAGCACCCCTGAGAGCACCAAAGGACAAACTATCGGTGAAAAGCTCTTCATTTCCCTGAATCGGCCCAATTGAGGTTATATTGTCCAGTCCAAACTCTCGCATACACAACTCAAGACTAACGACATATTGCAGTAGATCTCCGCGATTTGAAAATGGAGCTAAACCTAAAACCAAAAATTTTCTCCGGGAAAACCCCTGATCCAACTAGTGTGCCTCCTATACATCAATATCATACAAATTAATTGAAACGAGGAACCGACAAATTAAGATTCAATAAATTCTGAGTTATCTGCAAATTCCTAAATTCATGTGTATTTGTGTTGAACGTTCAGACGGCAACGTTTATTAAACTTTGCATTATGAGATAATGTAGATAATCTCGCATAGTGATACCTTTGGCATCTGAAAAACTGAGCTTTAAAACCATTTCCTTATTGCTTTTAACAATGATGCTTTGTTCAACTTTGGGATCTTGCTTTTTGTCAGAAGGGTATTCAAATTTATCCACATCAAAAATCCTGTATTCTTATGGAACAGTGTTTACCCCAAAAAACACTACCTTTGGCGTCATTGTATATCATGAAACAATGGGGTACCGGTATACAAGCGATTCTGAAAAACAAACAATTGTAAACAGACTAAAGCAAATAGGCAATCGCATTGTGCTCTACACTCAACCTGAAGGATGGATTAGTTGGGATTTGAAAACTGACGTTCTGCGATTTACACAGTTAGCGAAGGCTCAGCGGATGAGAGTCGTATGGGCCTTACGTGATGAAGGGCTACCCGACACCCATTGGATAGACTATCGAAATTGGACTTTCACAATAGCGCAGGATGCGCAAGCAGCAGGCGTAGACGAACTTTGGGTCGGTGTTGAAATGGGCTTTAGATTAGATAGCTGGGCTCAGGCTCAGTTGGTAAACAATACTTTGCAACTCATTGTCGACACAAAACAATACTTTTCAGGAGTTGTAACAACTGAATGTAGTTGGTGGGAGGAAATGGATGCCTGGGGAAGAGCAGTTAATGACACCCGCTTTCCTTCTAAGCTGTTTTTCAGTATGTATGATCCCTATGATGTCTTCACTTCAAGAATAGATTTGGGATTGAGCTATTTTGGATCCAAATTTAGGATAGGTGAATGGGGCACCAACATGGATTTGGCGGGACAAGAAAAAATTACATTTGGACAAGGGTTTCAGGCCAGGATGAATTACATCATAAGCAAAAACATCACTGAAGCCTATACGTTTGACTATAAAGAGTTAGATAATGATCCATCACAGCAAACCTTTGGATTATGGACGTTAAGCACTGATCAGCCAAAACCTTCGTGGAACATGCTTTTACAATACTCTTCCACCTAATGCAGGTTCAATCGCAGAATTTCTTGCCAACTAATTCCATCTTTATAGATACAAAAGGTTGTTCTCATGACAAATTCTTCTCGAGCTATATAGAATTCAGACTATTGCAGGCAATAGGGCTTGTCATTTTCCGCTCTTAAGCGCTGAAGCTTTCTCTATCTCCTTATATTCCGTTTCGAACAGCGAGTTCCAATTATAACTTCTGGCGAGTTTAATTGCGTTGTTAGATGACTCATTGTACAGTTTACTATTTGAGAGCAGTTCAATCGTTACTTTAGCAAATTCTTCTTCATTTGATTAACTGTAACCCCGGCTTTTGATTTGTTTATCATTCTTTTTATTTCGCCCATATTGGTAATTATAACGGGAAGACCGGATGCCATGTATTCGGGAATTTTGTAAGGGAAAGAATACTTTGTCAAAATGCTTAACGCACATGTTGCTATTCCTATATCTGATTCCGAAAATGCATATGCATGCATGCATCAGAATTAAGAAATTTGGAAAGTCTTTTTTTTCTTTGAATGTAGGAAAAAATAAACTTCGGGTCATATAATAAAAAAGTGCTTAGATATTCTTTCGGGTTTTTTAGCTGTCAATCCAAGAATTCCTTGTTGCATATAAATAGCCCTTCACATTTTTGGCTAACATATTCGTTCTCGTGCATACTTGTTGTTTTTTGCAACTTTACGTGCTTCTCTGGACCTAGCCTATTCACGCTGTTCTCAAGATCATTATTAGAAACTTTCTTTTTTTAAAAGACCGCGAAAAGACTAAGTTGCCCGAAGGCTGTGGAGCGCTTTCTCTTGCCGAAAATGGCCTGCAACCGAACCGAAGTTAGAATTCGATCTGGACTTTTATTGCTTTGGTCTGTCGCTTTTTTAATGCTACTCTAAACGCTTCTTCTACTTTATACGCGGGAAACTTGTGCGTAATGAGCGATTTGACATCAATGTCACCGTCCGCCATCATTCTTAGTGCTTCTTTTAGTTCAGGTTTGCTGTATCTGGAACAACCGACTAAAGACGCTTCTTTCTTGCGAAACTGAACAATGTCTATTGGTTGAGGAAAGTCAAAATTTCCAACGACAACTATTCTGCCGCGAAATCCAACCAACTTGAGAGCATGTGTCATTGTCGGCGCGGCTCCACCCACACATTCAACTACACGATCAACATAGCCCAGCGTCTTTTCCATTTCCGCCGAAACATCATTCGTCTCCAACACGTTAAAAGTGCGCTTTGCCCCAAATCTTTTGGCAATTTCCAAATTGAAGTCATTTACATCTGTAATGGCGAGATTTCTAAGTCCAAATGCCCTCAGAATTTGCAGAACCAGTAGACCAATGGTTCCAGCACCCAGGATCGCTACACTGTGATGCTTTTCGATCTGTGCAAGGTTCACCGCGTGTAAAGCAGGAGCTACGCAGTCCAACATTGCTGCTTCCTCGAAAGACAAGTGCGAAGGAAAAGGAACAATATTTTCACTCGGCACTTTTACGAATTCGCATAAAGCTCCCTGAATATCGCCTGAACCGATTTCTGTGTCCGTAACGCAAAGACTCTCATACCCAGATTTGCAGGCTGCACATTTGTGACATGCAATATTTGGCGTTACCCCAACTCTTTGACCTAAATCAGCATCAGTGACTTCAGCGCCGCATCTTTCCACTGTTCCAGAGAATTCGTGACCCATTATAAAAAATGGCAAATCCGCAAAGGACAAGTGAAACATTTTACGAAATCTCTGAGTAATCATCCTCAACAAACTCTGTTGAACTGGTTTTTCCATAATTTGCATGGCTTTTTTTGGTATCACTGGAATAGTCTGGACAAGCTGCGAACTTCTTTTCATTATTTTGACATTCTTTGGGTTCATCCAAGAAAGGTTGTATAAATGGAGATCGCTGCCACAGATTCCCACTATTTTAGTCTTCACAAGCACTTCGTGGGGCCCTGCAACTGGAGTTCTGACGCGTGTTTCTCTAACTTTTCTTGGGCCGATCAGAACAAAAGCTCTCATTTGTTTATCCATAAAGACGCACTGTTTTTTGGTTTTAATCCAGTAAACGTTCACGTTCCAATATTCTGGCATATCTAGCTATTGTATGAGGCGTAACATTGACAATTTTGTGAGACTCTCCACCATGCGAAATATATTCGAGAATTTGTCGCAGGCTGCACGCTTGCTTCCACAGGGGTTTAGTGTAAAGCCACAGAGGCGTGTCGATACTTGACAAAACCCAGCCAGGTCTTCTCGATTTCTCAATCGATCGCTCCGCCTTTCTAATCTCGTCAACTGAATTTAAAGCCACATAAGGCGAGATGCCCGTCCATTTTCCTGCAGTAAAATTAATCACTGTGAAGTCTGAATCACTAAAAAGGACTCTTGGTTTCCCAAAATTCGCTAGGCTTATCAAGTATTTGAAACCGCTCTCTTTTAAGCCGTTAATTAAACGAGTGTTAGTTTCGTCAACAGAGCGCAAGAACGGAGACACGAAAGGAAAATCTGTTCCCACTTTTGGACGTATTTTTAAAGCAATATCTAAGAACGGAAAACAACCTTGTGGCAGAAAATCTTTACTAACTGCTTGCAGCATTGTTTCCTTTGCTATTTTTAAGCAATCCTTTATTTTATTGTATGGTAAAGCTCTCTCCCATGCAACGCCAAGGCCGACGCTTGCTATGAGAGGTTCGACATCGGGATAAACTCCGCCTTGATCCTTTGAAGTGTGCAACAGCTGAATTATTTGAGGAGCATATTTATACCAAAAAGCAGTGATTCCAACCCCCACTTTGCAGTTTAGAACTGAAACAAGATCCAATAGCTTATAGATCCCTTCGGCGTGCCTAATGTCAGGGCACCAAAACAGAAGAGAGGACAGAATCTTCTTTTGCTTAACAAATTCTTCAAGTTGTTCATCAGAAGGTTCATACGAATAAAAACTGTTTTGAGGCAAACCGAATCTAAAATTAATCTTTTCCATTATGGAAAAAAGTGGACGCCCGGGATCAACTATTTGAAAACAAAACCCTTGCTCGGACAGGTCCAAAATGTCTTGCTCGCGGTTCTGTCTTCCAAAAACGATAGTTGATATTCCTCCAGAGGGCCCTATATTGGGTTTTAATTTTGTTTCAGGAAATGCAAGAGCGCCATTTCGACATGCCCAAGGAAGCCAGTAAGAACTTAGAACAGTATCAGCAAGCATGAGGACTTTCGCTTTAGAAAGCCATCGATTCGCGCAATTTCTAACTATGCTGTCATATGTAGCATCTTTTTGCGACCCTTCTATTTGCACTACTTCAATGCCTAACGATCTCAATAACTCAACCGACTTTTCGTCTGTGCCTAAGAAATAAAATCTGTTTAACCCTTTTTGTTTCAAACTTGCCAGGTCGCTTTTCGATGTTACGGAAGCGATTCCAAGACCCTTTCTGTAAAATACTTCTGGATAACAATAGGCTGTCAGGTCAAAAACTGAATTGGTCTCAATCATCACAGCTTCGTTGGGCATCTTATCTCCAAAGTGAGAAAAGATTTGAGAATAGAACTCCACGATATTACTTGATTTAGCGACTATTTTTTCGTTTGAACCAAGAAAAGGCGTAAAAACAGAATGAGTATTAGAGATGGCGTATTTTATGTCAAAAAAATTCTTTAGCATGAGGTAATCTTCGTAATGATGACCCCCCACTATGGTGCTTCCAAAATAGTCTTCTTTATTCGCTGGAGGTCCCCCATAAGCTTCACCTGAACGTTTCGCTTCGTAATAAACCTCGAAGTCGATCTTGTGCAAGGCACACAGCCAGGCTAAGGTTGACGCAATCATGTTTTTTTGAGGATTAGAATATTTAGATAGGTAAAGCAGCAGATCCATTTTATTTCCTCACTATGCGTTGCACACTTCCGAATAGAGCGCAATTGTCTTTTTTGCCATGGTTTGAACATTGAAGTTTTCCTCAATCTTACGTCTTGCGTTCAAGCTTAGCCTATGTGCCAGTTCAGCATCTTGTAGAACGGCAATGGTTTTGGAGGCTAAGCTTTGCGGGTTGTTTGGTTCAAAGAGGAGTCCGTCTTCTCCATCGGCAATTATTTCAGGAATCCCGCCCACTTTTGCAGCTACTACAGGTTTTGCCATGCTCATTGCTTCGCCAACTATAAGCCCAAATGATTCATACCTAGAGGGAACGACAAAGACGTCACAGCACGAATAAAAACTTAAAAGCTCGGACTCGGACGCTTTTCCATAAAACAACACGTCCTCTTCGCAGCCTAGTTTAGCTACTATTTCGCGAAGCACATTTTTAATTGAGCAAGGAGTGTTATCGTCGCCCACGAACAAGAAGCTAACATCTTTCACTACTTTCTTTATCTCAGGGATGGCGCGCACAAGCAAATCTGGCCCTTTCCGCTTTTCTAAGCGACCAACAAATAAAACCACATGCCTTTTTAGTCCCAGTTTTTGTTTTACACGCTCACTGTTGATGACTGGAGCAAACTTTTTGGTGTCAATCCCGTTGTGGATGACTTTAATCTTGTTTCGATTTACACCCCAGCTGGCAAGTGTATCAGCTAGACTCTGACTGACTGTAATCACTCTAGAAGCCATTTTCGCGCAACTTAATTCAGCCAAATGATAGCTTGGAAATGTAACATATTTATCGAAGATTTTCCGCAAGCCTTTTGAAGGAGTATCCATTGGGCCATGAATAATGTAGGGTGTGTGCATGGTTAGCACACATGGAATGCTTTTCAGGTATTTGGCCAAGGCGAAAGAGAAGAGAGGCTCAAGTTTATTCCCGTGAATTAAATCAAACTTTTCGCTTTTAAACAGCCTTAAAAGCTTTACAAATGAAACAAGGCTGAAATTGAATGCAGTGTTTCGCACTATGGGTATCTTGTCTAAAGTCTTGGTGTCGACTCTGAAAACCTTCGCGTATGGAGTGATTTCCAATGGTGAAGAGGAGGGTGAATAAAGAGATATTACTGTTACTTGGTGATCCATTTGACTTAAGGCATTTGTGATTTCAAAAGAGTATCGAGAAATACCTCCAAAATCAGTATAGGGAGGATATTCTAACGAAATTAAGCAAGTATGCAATCTAGAAACCTTTTGAAATTGATTATTGCTGCTCCACTACTTTTTGAACTTGCCAATATTTTCTTAATAATGCCAAGATGCCCAATAGGATATTAATTATAGAAAGTGAAGCGACGATCAGAGCAAACGGCATGCCGCCAGCAATAAAGTTAATTAAAAGAGCGTCAATGAGAACAAGAGCTGGACTCAAGGCTATGCTCAGCACCATCATTTCTAAATCTAGTTTTCTTGAAGGATACAAAATTAGAAAAAAGCAGTATCCTGGAAGAATAAAAAGGAAAACCGAACCAACAGTCCACCGAAGAGGGGCAAGACTTGAAGACTCAGATATGAGACTAATCGCGATAACTGTTCCAACAGTTATTCCAATAACTAGCCAAAACCAATAATTTTCGTTGGAACGCAAGTAGCGCCAGAAATTATATTGCTTTGACATCTTCTCGTCCATCAAGTGAATCGAGCAGTTTGAAATGCACATCTGTGACGTTTCTACGCGGTAGACTGATGTTTTCAATTACTACCGGTTTATGTGTTGTTCTTGCTAGAGTGCAGGCAACTGCGCTAATTATAGGCGGGGGTACTCTTGTCAAGATTTGACTATGATTTTGCATCGCCAGATTAAGTAATTCGCGCAGTATTGGGTCTGTAATTCTTGCTCTGATTAGACCCTTTTGCAATTCAGTTTCAAGTTCAATGACAACTTGAAGCGTATTTGTTAAATGTAAACTAATTTCGTTAAGTGAATAATTGCCGAGGTTTCCTTCTTCTGAAAATGTGGCCTTTCCATCTGTGGATTCCAGTTCAACGCCTGTTGGAACCAAGATTATCGCTTCGCCAGTTCTATCATTTTCTATCTGCATTGTTGGATTGTCTCCCGAAAATCTCGGTGGGAAAAAAATCGCATTTCTTCTGAAACCTCGTGCAGACAAGACATCGTCTAGTGTCAACATTAGATTAAACATTTGTTCAATGATCAAAGCCGAATGAGTTCTTTCGGGTTTTCTCACAAACAGTAGAATTGTGCCCCAGAGCAGCAGACCTAATGCTATCAGTGCTACTGGATTGGAGTTAAGAAGTACAGAAACAATTGTAAGCAAACCTCCAGAAAAGAGTATGCCTACTACAATTTTCCTTCTTTTCTTTTCGTTAAGAATTACCGTTTGCACTATCTTCTCCCTCAAGCAATTTATGCTGACGTATTTTTAGAGTATGAGAGTTTGAGTTATTAAGAATCATGTTCCTGAAGTCACGTTAAGGAAAGGTGAAGAAACCCACGACCCAGAAAAGTTTGCGCTGTCATTTTCTAGCAACCATAGCTCGAACACAAACTGGTAGACAAATCCTTCAAGTTCTGGATCTCGGGTAGATGTAAGATTTATGGAGTTCACAGAAAAGTTGTTTATTTCTATTTGATCGATCGAGAAATTGTCGGCATCTATTTGATTGCCTTGAAATTTAAACTGAAAAGTGATTTTCGATTCTTCATTGCGAGAAAGGTTGAATTCATATGTCCATATAACTGGCAAACCCATGAAAGGTTTAGCTCCTTTGGCAGAGGATATTATCATTGACTTGTTCCCAAGTTTTGCCTCGATCATGCATCTCTTTGGAAGACCCATTTTGTTTTGAGCCATAATTATCAGCGAATAAGTTTGATTTAACACAATGTTTTCGACAACATCTGGTACCAGACCATTTGTATCAAGGATCCACAATGGGAAATAACTAGGTGATGGTTGAGGAATTGAGAAGATATATGCTACTCCAGCGACAAGAACTATTACGGAAATCAGAATCGGAATAATGCTTTTATTTTTATGCGCTTGAGGCAAGTCAATTACTCCTTTGATATGCCCGCAACGTTTTTTCAACGATGCGATCCCATGAAAACTCTTCGTGAACTCTAGAATTCATAACTTTTTGATCAACTTGTCTAAGCTTTAGAAATTTGTAATACCACAATATGGCTTCCGCCAGTTTCTTCGAGCTGCGAGGTGGTACAATGATTTCGTGTCTGAATTCATTAAAAAAGGTGATGGTCTCGGGAACACCTCCAACAGAGGTTGCTATCACTGGCTTTCCCGTTGCCATTGCCTCGAGTAAAGTTATGGCAAAAGTCTCGAATATAGAAGGCAAAACGAATAGGTCGCAAGCGGCGTATGCTAATGGCACCAGCTCACTTTGCAAATGACCGGCAAATTTCACATACTCCGCAATATTTAGTTCTTTTGTCAATTTTTTTAATTGCTCTTCTTGTTCCCCTTCTCCACAAATAAGAATAATAAAGTCTTTCATGTCCTGTGTCAAGTATGGCACGGCTTTAAGCAAATATTCGACCCCTTTTTGACGCGATAAACGCCCGAGAAGTAAGATCACAAATTTCTGGTTCAACCCATACTTTCCTCGAATAAAGGAGCCATCATTATTTGGGTTAAAACGAGTTAAGTCGACTCCATTTGGAATCCATATGGCTTTTCGTCCAGAAAATCGAAACCAATCAATTTGCATACTGTGGCTCACGGAAATGAAAACTTCCACTTTGGAGAAACACATTCTCAAAAGTGTGCGCTCCAAAGGCGAAAGTAAATTGTTGTGTAGAGTACAGACGATCTTCATAGCCGATTTCTTTGCAAAAGCAGCAGCCATCAAAGGTGCGGCATAGCTGAAACCATGAACGTGCACAACATCATAATTGCCACGTTTTATCTCTCTCACTATGAAAGGGATAGTTATGAAACTATAAACCCAGAGAGCCCTAGAAATGAGGGCGTGACCAATTTTGGTATGGGATCTTATAAACGAAATAGAAGGAGATAATTCCTCATTCACCTTAAGCGAGCGTTTTCGCGGCTTGCCGTACATTTGGATGAAATCTATTTCGTGCCCAAGTCTTGCTAACCTTTTGGATAGCTCGTAAGCGTGAATCTCACCGCCTCCAAAGAATAGGGGATTCTCAGTCAACATGGCGATTCGCATTTGAATCATCTCTTGGACTTTTCAAAAGCTCCTATGATTGCCCCTGCAAAATTCCACAGTAGAACTCCTCAATTTTCTTTGCAACGTCGCTCCAAGCAAATTTAGATTCGACTATTAATCTGCCGCTTTTTCCGAGAGCATTTGCCAAAGATTTGTCTGAGAGTAAACGAATTAGTTGGGCAGCTAGATCTTTAGAATCTAATCCTACAACTATTCCTGCCCTTCTTGTCTCGGCTAACTTGGCTATTTCCTGAGCAAAGGGCGTTACTATGACTGGTTTACTGCTAGACCAAGCTTCTAAGAAAACCATTCCAAATCCCTCTCCCCGCGTGGGAACTACAAAAACGTCGCATGCAGCATAATAATCAGGGAGTACAGAACGCTCAATATGACCAGCGAACAACACATTCTGGCTCACATGTAATTCCTTAGAGAGTTTGCGCAAAGGCTCCATTTCACTGCCCGACCCAACTATAACAAATTTGACATTGCTATAAACCTCCGTCACGATAGGAATTGCATTAATAAGTATCTCGAGGCCTTTAATTTGGTCGAGTCGGCAAACTGTCAGAACCATCGGAGAATTTCCTATGTTAAGATGTTTGCGAATTTTATCTCCATTTCGTGCAGGGCTAAAAGCGTTTATATCAACTCCAGGCTGGATTTTGCTTGTTTTGGAAAGAAACCTTTCTCCGAGTCTTCCTTTGGCCAATTCAATACACAGATCTGATACAAACAATATGCGGTCAGAGAGGTGAAACACAATTTCGCGGCAAATGTCTCCAGCCCACGAGAACCTGTCCGTTATTAATTCTGCACCGTGCCATTGGATGACGACAGGAACTTTTACAATTTTTCCGAAAAGAACAGCAGCTAAACCTTCTGCATAAGGGTCGTGGCCATGCACGATTTCTGGCTTCATTTTCAAATTTAACGCAGAAAAAAGAAGGCGCGTGCTCATTATGATTGTTCTAAGAAAATAATTTTGTATTTTAACATCCTTAATGAGGACTATATCTAATTTGCCCTTTCTACTTCTTTCACTTCTTGCACTGGGTGCAACAACATGAACTTCGTTGCCAAGTTTTTCTAGAAAAGTTGATTGGTAGAAAGAGTAATACTCTTCTCCGCCGATCCTCCATGGCGGAAAGCCTGGAGCAAATATAACTATTCTCAACTATTTATCTCCAATTCATTGAAAGTTCAGTTTCGTGTATTAGCTTGTCTATGCATTATAGCTCTGGATGACAATGTAAATCGCGACGGTTATTGCCCCCAGCCCTAAAAGTAGAGCAACAGTCTTGAGTTTGTTTATGTTGATTGCCAGAAAATCTCGAAATTCCGCCTCAAAGAAGTTTTGGATCAATATGCAAATCAAAGAAATTAGCGATATGACCCACAACACATCAATGAGGGTTAAGGTAAGCAGGGATTCACCTTCTTGAGATTTCAATTTATCGAGGACTGGCTGGTCATTGTGGTTTTTTATAATAAGACAGCACGAGTGAATTACCATTATTGTAGAAAACTACACTATTATTGAGTGCTTTGTTAAAATCGAATGGTATGGTTCTGGACTCGCCCAATTCCCAAAGCCCGTATCTTGTGTTATAATGGTGAAGGAAGAAATAGAATGTGCCATTCTCTGCTTCTGGAACTCTTGGCGGCGGGTTTCCTAAACCGATAACAGGACGGTGCATTGAAAACAATGATCTGGAACCAGTTGGTGTATCTGCATACACCGAAGAGTAGGGAGGGGTGTACAAGTCAAACCATGATGAAACCGTGTTTGCAGGTTCCCGAATGATGTCTTGAATGAGAGCAGCCTCTGGTGGATTAATACTTGCTTCATTGTGATAGATTGCATATGTTTGGTGAGAAGGTAGAAGCATGTTAATCGGGAGATTTGCAATGAGAAAAATTGAAATTAGAATCATCACAATTTTATTTTTTTTACTCACAGCAAAAAAAGGCATTGCTATAAAGCTTGTAAAGAATATTGTTCCATACATGTAGACTCGATCCATGTAAATCAGAGCCTTAAAAAGAGGAGTAAGCCAAATTCCCATAAGAATGAACGAAACGAAACAGCAAATCGCCCATGGAATCTGCTTAGACTCTTTGGTAACTTTCAGCATGTAGTATAGAAAACCAAGAGGAGCAAGGATAGCCACAAATTCAATCCAATAGGTGACAATTGAACCTGCAAGGCTGCTGCCTGTTATCCAAGAGTATTCATACTGTGCTGATCGTCCCATCAGATTGGTGATTATGTAGACTTCGTATTCTATGTTTTTGACAATTTGAGGCAAGTATGCAAATATTGTCCACGATGACACCAAGACAAAGAACATTAACACAAGCGAAGTGTTGAAAGTTGGTCGAATTGTTCGCGGGAGTTTAAAAAGTGACTGTAATCTTCTTGGAAAAAGAGCTAATAACGGTGTAAGCACAAGAACTGAGGCGAAGAGAAGTGTCGACCAATAACTTGTCAAATAATGGCTTGAAACTAGCCCGAAAGCAAGAACTAAGACCAGAATTGAGTTAGCAGCTTTGTTTGCCTGCTGGTCTACTCTAGATTGTTTTATGAGTTGGAAAATGATTAGAACAAGGAAAAGTTCAGCGAAAGTCTGCCTCGCCAGCTGAGGAAGCAACATAAAATTGAAGTAGATCTGAGAAAAAATGATCGCAGAAAGAGCTGCTTTCTTTACGTCATCAAAAACTTCTTTAGTTGCAAGAAAAACGGCCAAGGGCAAAATTGCGAGAGGCAGACGGATAAGAAACTTGAAGACGAGCAGAAGGTCAAGGCCGGTAACTTGGGCAACAATTGCTGGCAAAACTGAAACACTGATAGAGGAAAAATACAGTTCAGATGTTCGATTGAGAAACCATCCACCTTGCTCAAGTGTTTTTCTCGCGGTTTTATACTCGTAGAGAATATCAGAACCTTGAAGGAGAGGAAAACGCAGATCATATATCAACGACAATATAAGACTAGTTAGAAAAAGAACATAGACAAAATGAATAACCCTTGATTTGTCATTAATGGACAAAAACCCCAGTATGTTGCCTAAACTTAGAAAAGCCACAGCAGCATAAACCAAGTTGATTGAGACGCCAGCGTCCACAAACCTAAAAAAATAGATAAAGAGTAAGGTCCCAAGCGTTGCAAAAGCAATAGAGAAAATTCTTGCCAGCTCTACTGAACGGTCACCTGCAAGGCGCGCCGAGAACAACTTGATTTTTGAGAGTAACCTGAACTTTTTCATAAATGGATTAGCCATATGTCACCCGACTTCATTAAAGCTTTCAAGCGCCCGCCTTTGTTTATATCGACCTGATTTTTCCCTTTTTAAGGGAATATGAAAACGCCTTTCCACCATAGGAAAATCCCCAGAGGATTCCTCCCAGAACGATGTGCGGAATACATTTTAAAGTGAGTTTAGCGGAGTTTTTGCTTTCTATTATCTTCGCGAGCTGCCTTAGAATGCGAGCCAAGACAACAGAGGGTGTTAGAAAAATAATTGCAAGAGGTTGCATGGGTAGCCTTCCAGTAATACTTCTTTCCGAGACTTGTGCCAGAAAATGGGTTTTTCCTAATTGTTTTTCCCGTTCCATGTACGCAATCAAAGCTTTTTTTGATTCTTGCTCATAAGCCACATTGTAGTGTAATACCTTAGGCGCTGGATCGAAAAGAATTTTGAAGCCTTGATCTTGGATTTTTTTGCTTATCACGAAATCTTCGTAGGCATCCAGTTCTTCGTCGAAGAAGCCTACTTTTGACAGGACATGCATTTTGAAGCTTGCGTTGCATGTTGGTATGTAGTATTTATATCCTCTTTTTGTGTTTTCCGTGAATTCTGCGAAATCCTCGTTATGGACTATTCTGCCTAATTTGTTCATTGAGTCAAGTTGATTGCTAATAACTGCTCCACCCACGCCTCCAATGATGTTTAAAGAGTGATCTTTTACGTGAATTTTGAGCCAAGAGGGAAATACTTCGCAGTCAGAGTCAACGAAAGCCATTATTTCTCCTCGAGCAGATTTAATTCCTACATTTCGAGCCAGTCCACGTCCCTTTTTCTTCTCCACTATAGTTTTAACGGCAAATTTTTGGCAAATCTCAAATGTACCATCAGTTGACCCCCCAT
>Ga0315280_10003178_pt1 | contig 25538 bp, 24 predicted proteins | sample YL17G06_40_MG_FD_203697 | JGI IMG/M metagenome (GOLD analysis project Ga0315280, IMG submission 203697) | Sediment microbial communities from Yellowstone Lake, YNP, Wyoming, USA - YL17G06_40 | ecosystem: Environmental > Aquatic > Freshwater > Lake > Sediment | place: USA: Wyoming | collected...
AAGAGGCGCTGAAGCAAACGAAAGACCAGCCCGTCACCCCGCCCACCCGCGACATCGATCTGGACTGAATCTGGACCGCCGGCCTGCCTCCGCTCGGTGCGGAAGTGCAGTCGGGAACGCGGCGTTCTGACCCGCAGTGTCTTGCCCGCACGCGCGCGTTCCGCGCGGCGCGAAGATTGAAGGCGCTCAAAGGGATGTGCTAGCATGGGGATTTGTCCTAGCCCTCATTTCGCATGCAGAGCTTCAGTTCTGCCTTCTCAAGGAGTCAGCGGTGAAAATCTACGACGGCCAGAACCTCCGCAACGTCGCGCTCGTCGGTCACGGCGACACCGGCAAGACGCAACTGGTTTCCGGGTTGCTCTACACGGCGGGCATGGTAAACCGCCTCGGGAAGGTGGACGATGGGACCTCCGTCACCGACTACGATGAAGAGGAAATCCAGCGCAAATTCTCCATCAGTGCGGCGCTCGCGTACTCCGAATGGGGCAGGGCGAAGATCAATTTTCTAGATACGCCCGGGTACAACATCTTCCTGCACGAGACGGAGGGGGCGCTCGTCGCTGCCGACTCCGCGCTCCTGCTCGTGCACGGCGTGGCGGGCGTGGAAGTGCAGACGGAGAAAACTTGGGGCTTTTGCGAGAAGTTCGCTCTGCCGCGCCTGATCGTCATCAACCAGCTCGATCGCGACCGTGCGAGCTTCGAGCGGACGCTCGAGGGCGTGCGCAACGCCTTCGGTCGCGCGGTGATTCCAATCCAGCTGCCCATCGGAGAGGAAAAAAACTTCCACGGCGTGGTGGACCTGGGGCGGATGAAGGCCTACCTCTACGAATCCGACGGGTCGGGTAAAGCCAAGGAGGCTGCCATTCCGGCGGATCTCACCGAGGCCGCGAGCCAAGCCCACGAAGCCTTGGTGGAAATGGTGGCCGAAGGCAACGACAAACTCATGGAGGAATTCTTCGACAAGGGCACCATCCCCGTCGAAGACCTCGTGCCCGGTCTTCGCCAGGCCGTGGCGGAGCGGCGGATCTACCCGGTCGCCGCGGCCGCGGGCCTCGCGAACATCGGCAGCGAGAATCTCCTCAACCTGATCGTCGATTTCCTCCCTTCGCCCGTCGAGCGCGGTGACGTTGAGGGCCTGGAGCACGAGGGCGGTCAGCACGTGAAACGCAAGATCGCCGACGACGAGCCGGTCTCCATCTACGTCTTCAAGACGGTCGCCGACCCGTTTGCCGGGCGGGTGAGCTACTTCAAAGTGGTGTCCGGCATTTTGAAGAACGAAGCGAACCTCAGCAATTTCAACCGCGGGAGCGCCGAGCGCCTTTCGCACATCGCCGCGGTGCAGGGCAAGACGCAGACCGCCGTGGCTGAGCTGCGCGCCGGCGACCTGGGCGCGGTGGCGAAACTCAAGGACACGCTCACCGGCGACACGCTCGGCGACAAGGGGTCGCCGATCATCTATCCCAAGGTGAGGCTGGCGGAGCCCGCCATCTCCTTCGCGATCGAGCCGAAATCGCGCGGCGATGAAGACAAGCTCTCCACAGCCGTGCACCGCATCCTCGAAGAGGATTTGATGCTGCGATTTTCGCGCGACCCGCAGACCAAGGAATTCCTGCTGTCGGGCGCCGGCCAGCAGCACGTCGAAGTAGCGGTCTCCAAGCTCAAGCGGCGCTTCAACCTCGAGGTCACGCTCAAGGCGCCCAAGATTCCCTACCGCGAAACCATCCGCGCCAAGGTCGAAGCGCAGGGCAGGCACAAGAAGCAAACCGGCGGTCACGGCCAGTACGGCGACTGCTGGATCAAGATCGAGCCACTCGCGCGCGGCGCAGGTTTCGAGTTTGTGAACGACATCTTCGGTGGCGCTATTCCCAGGAATTTCATCCCTTCCGTCGAGAAGGGCATTGTCGATGCGGCTTCGAAGGGCTACCTGGCGGGCTATCCCGTGGTGGACTTCAAAGTGATTCTCTTCGACGGTTCCTACCACGAGGTCGACTCTTCCGATATCGCCTTCAAGCTCGCCGGCTCGAAAGCCTTCAAGAAGTGCATGGAGCAGGCCAAGCCTTGCCTACTCGAACCCATCATGAATGTCGAAATCACCGTGCCGGAGAACTATTCTGGCGACATCATGGGGAACCTGAACGGCCGCCGCGGCCGCATCCAGGGCATGGACACGAAGGGTGGTGCGACGATCGTCAAAGCGCAGGTGCCGCTCGCCGAGATGCTCACCTACGCTTCCGACCTCACCTCCATGACGCAAGGGCGCGGAACGTACGCCATGGAATACTCGCACTACGACATCGTCCCCCAGCCCATCGCCGAGAAGATCATCGCCGCTCACCGGCCGTCCGCAGAGGAAGAAGAGGAAGGATAGCGCCGCCTCCCACCGAGGCCGATGGGTGAAACAGGCTTCCGTGCCCCTGGCTTCGTGTTATTCTCTCGCCGCCGTGAAGGCCCACTCTTCAGCCGAACTCTCCGATCGGGTGTGACCCATGTTCATCCCGCAGGTATATTTCATTGCTCTCTTGATGATGGTCCTCAGCATGCTGTGTTGGGGAAGTTGGCCCAACACCTATAAGCTCTGCAAGAATTGGCGGTTCGAACTTCTCTATTGGGACTACGTCTGGGGCATTCTGCTGATGGCCATCCTACTCGGAATGACTCTGGGACGCATGGACCCCGCAAGCCCCGACAGCTTCTTTCACAACCTGGGCGTGGCAGACACGCGCCACCTCGCCTATGCGTTTTTGGGCGGAATCGTCTACAACTTTGCGAACATCCTGATTGTGGGCGCGATCGCCATCGCGGGCATGGCGGTGGCGTTTCCGGTCGGCATCGGGTTGGCGCTGGTGATTGGATCCGTTCTCAATTACATCATCACGCCGAAGGGGAACCCCCTGCTCCTGTTCGGCGGCATTGCGCTCGTTTGCACGGCGATCGTGTTGGATTCCCTCGCATACCGGGGATTGTCGCAGGATATGAAGGTTTCGAAAAAGGGCCTCGTCCTGAGCCTCCTGGGCGGGGTTGGGATGGGGCTGTTTTATCCTCTCGTGGCCAAGGGTTTGACCGGTGAGGGCCACCTGGTACCGTACACCGTCGCCTTCGTCTTCACTCTGGGCGTCGTGGCGTCCAACGTTCCCTTCAATTACTTCTTTATGCGCCGCCCGGTGACCGGCCCCCCGCTCACCATGAGTGATTACTTCCAAGGCACTGGTGCAGTGCACTTCTGGGGCGTGCTGGGCGGAATAATTTGGGCAGTCGGAACGATTTCCAATTTCGTGGCGTCTTACGCGCAGATGGTAGGGCCCGCGACCTCCTACTCCCTCGGCCAGGGCGCCACGATGGTGGGGGCCATTTGGGGGGTCTTTGTGTGGAAAGAGTTTCGGGGCGCAGGGCCGAAAATCGTTCGGCTCCTGGTGCTGATGTTCGCATTCTTCATCGCTGGCCTCACGTGCGTCGCTCTCGCCCCGGTGGTCCCGTGATGGGGTCGAGAGTCTTCTGGGTCAAAGAGCACGAATATCCTTCCGTGGGCATCATGCCTGGGCCGCAGGGCGGCCCTCTGCTGGCGGAGGAGATTTCTTCCTTCAGAAATCAAGGCGTGGACGTCCTGGTCTCGCTCCTCACCGAGGAGGAGATCGAGGCGGTGGGCCTGCAGCAGGAGGCGGACCTCTGCGATCAGAACGGCATCGAGTTTATATCCTTCCCCATCCCCGACCGCGATGTCCCGCCTCGTGATAGCAGGTCGGCGCGGTTTTTTCGGACACTCCTCGATCGTTTGGCGGACGGCAAGCACGTGGCAATCCACTGCTGGGCGGGCATCGGAAGGTCGGGCTTAGTGGCCGCGTGTCTCCTGACGGCCCATGAAATTCCTGTTAAGACTGCGATCCGCGCGCTCTCTTCGGCGCGTGGCGGGCCGGTCCCCGATACGGAAGAGCAGTTGAAATGGATTTCGGAATTTGCCGAGTTGTACTCCAAGGACGAACGATCATGAGGAAGGCGCCCAGCTTGCTCGCTCTCATCCTCTTGGCGTCGCCGTTGCATGGCGCGGCCGCTCCGCCCGCCGCGATTCCCATCCTGCTCGACACCGACATCGGCACCGATATTGACGATGCGTTTGCGCTGGCACTTATCCTGCACAGCCCCGAACTCGACCTGCTCGGCGTGACCACGGTGAGCGGCGACACGCAGGCCCGCGCACGGCTCGCCGCGAAGATGCTCTGGGACGCGGGGCGGCCCGCCGTGCTTGTGGCGGCGGGCGAGCCCGGCAAGCCTCTGCCCATCGAGCAATGCCGCTGGGCGGACGACTTCCTCAGCCCCGCGCTCACCACGCAGTCCGCTGTGGAATTTCTGCGAGACCAGATCGAGAGGCGCCCGGGCGAGGTCACGCTGGTTCCCATCGGGCCCCTGACCAACATCGGCAGGCTGCTCCGGGACTATCCGGAAGTGGGCAAGAAGATCAAACGCATCGTGATGATGGGCGGCTCGGTGGCGTTCGGCTACGCGCCGAACTCGCCGCCCGCGGCCGAATACAACATCGCCCAGGACCCCGCCGCCGCCCAGGTGGTTTTCTCCTCGGGCGTCCCCATCCTCATGGTGCCGCTCGATGTGACCGCGATGCTCGCACTCGACGCCGAAGCGCGACATCGTATCTTCACGCACCTGACGCCGCTCACCGACGACCTGACCATCCTCTACCACCTCTGGAACCGGCTCACGCCGATTCTCTTCGACCCCATGGCCGTCGCCATGCTCATCGACCTGAGCCTCTGCGAGACCAAGCCGCTTGCGATCGAGGTGGACGACCAGGGCTTCACGCGCGTCGTCGAAGGGAAACCACCCAACGCCACCGTGGCGCTCAAGACTGACCCGAAGCGGTTTATGGACTTCTACCTGGGCCGCATGGCGCCGATGTAGGGGCGATGCTTGCATCGTCCTCTTCGGGCGGGGCAAGCCCCGCCCCTACGATCAACGATATGCTGCCAGCTTCGCTTCAATCCGGTCATGAATCCAGTGCGGATCCCACCACTCGACCGGATTGACGGGGATTCCGTCGAGCAGCATGGTGAAGTGGAGGTGATCGCCGCCCGCGAGGCCGGTCTGGCCGCTGCGGCCGATCTGCTGGCCGCGTTTCACCGCGTCACCCGGCTTCACTTCCATCGAACTCAGGTGCGCGTAGAGGCTCTGCAGCCCGCAGCCGTGGTCGAGGATGATGCTGTTGCCGTAGATGCCGAAGAAACCGGCGTGGACGACCACGCCGTCGTTGGCAGCGACGACGGGATTGTGTTCGACCACGGCGAGATCGAAGCCGAGGTGGGTCTGGTGGTCCACCGTCGCGCCGCTGTAAACGTACGTGCGATAGTCAGCGAAGGCTGCTTCTACCTTGGAATTGCCGAGTTGAATGAAGGGTTGAGTCCAGAGGAAATGGTTGGCCGTCTTCTGTGCGAAGGCAACGAGTTCGCGAGCGTTGGTTTGGCGCAACGGGCCGTTGACGAGTAGAAAGTTCTTGAGCAGGCTGCCCTGGTCGCGGAGTTCCGGCGTCTGACTCATGATGGCCGGCACGACGCGCGCCATGAAATCGTCCTTCAACTGGATAGTGTCCGTGTGGAACTGCTTGGGGAAAACGCGATAGGTGAAATTACTGACCGTCTCGTTGCCCGCGTCGTCGCGCGCTACAATGCGCGCGGGCGTCGAGGGATCGACGTTGTAAGGATAGGCGAAAAGGCAGAGGCGCGTCTCCGGCAGGGAATCCTTCACCGGCCAGCTCGGGAAGTAGGTGTCTCCGACCTGCACACCTGACTCCGTGGTTCCCTCCGACACCTTGAAGACGATCAGCTCCGAGCCGCCCTGATTGACGTAATGCGGAAAGCTCAGAACCTGGACCTGCGGCGGCGTGAAGCGCACGGGCAAATCCAGGAGCAACTCGCTGCGCCCGCCGCGGAAGAAGCGTCCCCAGGAATCGTTTGTGGCGACGAGGTGCAGCGTGGCGCGGCCTTCTTGGAGGTCGGGAATCTCTCTGCGGCCGGCCCGCACCTTATACGTAGCTTTGCTCTCTGGGCGCTTCGCCCAGAACTTCCACCAGCGCGAGGAAGCCTGGTCCACAGTCGTCGGCGCGACCGGAATGTTGAAGACTCGCTCACCCTGGCGGACTTCGAGCTCCGCCTTCTTGATGCCGTGCCGCAGGTCGCGGACTTCGAACTCAATCGGTGTGCTCTGGCCGAGGCCCTTGATGTGGCCCTGGATTTGGATGGTAGGCGCTTCCTGGCTCGTGATTCTTACGATCAGCAGAGCCACGAGCGCGACGAGAAGCACCAACAAGAAGACCAGGCCCTTGCCCATGCCTCGGTCCGATTTGTGTGCGAGTCTATTCAACTTCGGACCTCCCCTTCGACGACAGCGGCGAATCGAACCCGCCTGACAAACGATGCGGCGGGGCCGTTCCGCCGGGCGCTCGATTCTGTACTTCTTCTCTGAGGATACAGGCTCCAAGACTTCCATGACAAGGTTGGAGATTGTGGGCACTGCATCGTTTCGGTCCCCGCCAGCGTGAGCTACCTGAGCATGTGTAGCCTGTTGGCGGTTCTGCTGCGGGCGGAGACAATGGGAGAGATTGTCCGATTCTGTCCCGAGGGAGGAATTCTCCATGGCTACTGCACAGCGACAAGAACCAAAGGCAACGCCCGCGCCCATCCTGGAGGAGACCTTCGGTTTTGCCGCCACTCAGATCCTTGCCACCGCGATCGACCTCGAACTTTTCACGCACCTCGCCAAAGGGGTGAACACTGTCGAGGCGCTCGCCCGCGCTACAGCCTGCTCGCCACACGGCGACGGGCTTGCTCTCCCCGCAGCAAGGCCGTCATCTCTTCCTTCCACCTCCCACTCACACACTTCAGCTTCACAGAGGGGATACGATGTACGTGTACAGTTCCAGCCGGCTTTGGCTTGACTTTCGCCCGCGCGGTTCCTAAACTCTCAGGCAAGAGGGGGTGCAGCCCGCCCGCCGCTTGCGGGGGCCCGAGGCCCCCGGCGCCAGTCCTGGGTAAGACAGGAGGAAATCTGTGTTCCACAAACTAATCCGTCTGGCTGGAGTGTTGTTGCTTCTTGCCGCGACTCAGGGGTTCGCCCAGGAGCAGCAAGCCGCGGCAGCCGCTCCCATTCCTGCGGCAAGTCCATCCGAAATGGCGTGCTCGGGATTCATTTCCGGAACCCCGCTTTCCAAGGATCTCTACGTGTTTGAGGGCGCGGACAACGACTTCCGCGGCGAGCTGCACCAGTTCGCAGTGGGAGACTATGTCTACATCCGCAGCCGCAGCGGCACCGGGATATCGGTGGGGAATGAGTTCTCGATCGTGCGCTCGGCGAAGGAACTGATGCGCGTGCGGTGGTACGGCCTGCAAGGACTTCAGCTGAGCGCCATGGGCACTGCTTATGAGGACGTGGGAAAGGTGAAGGTCGTCACCGTCACTCCCCAAGGCGCGGTCGCCGAAGTGACGGCTTCCTGCGGACCCATCCGCCCCAACGATCTGGCGATTCCTTATCAGCCCCGCACCGCTCCCCAATACACGCCCGGCGCGCAATTGCACCGCTTTGCTCCCTCCAACAACAAGCTGTGGGGAATCATCGCAGCGGGCGTAGGGAATACGGCCTACCTGGGCGTGGGAAGCATGGCTTACTTGAACCTGGGCCAATCGCACGGCGTCAGCCCGGGACAGCGCTTCCGCATTTTCCGCATCTTCCGGGATGTCAGCAACGCAGGGTTCCGAATCCTGCCGGAGACTCCCCGCGAGACGATCGGTGAGCTGGTCATCCTTTCCGTGCAGGAGTTCTCTTCGGTGGGGATGGTCGTTCAGAGCCAGCGCGAGATTTCCCTCCGCGACGGCGTCGAACTCGAATAGGCACACGGCCCGTGCGCCGGAAAAAGATCTTCCCGGAGGGCGGGTGTACTGGACCCGCCGCTTCTTGTTGAGGGAAGCAGAAAGACCTTTAGGCCGCGTGCGGGGAGGACCGTGTGGCCGGGCGCGGCTCGCTGAAGACTTGAGCCGTGAAGGCCTGAATCTTCGCGCCGTGCTTCCAGGCATCCGGCGCGAGCCCGGCCTTCAGGCAACTCTCCTCAAGGAACTGCTCGCGGTCCCACTTCCATTCGGTCGCCACCTGCGGCAGAAGCAGGCCACGCTGCCAGCCTTGCGAAACCATTAGCCCGTGCCGCCCCACTTCGATCGCCTCGGGTGAGATCTCCTCGAAGGGCGAGAGCACCGAAATCTCCAGGTGGATGTGGGGGAGTTCTTCCGGCTCGACCGGGTCAAAACGCGGGTCGCGCAGCGCCGCGGCCATGGCGCACTCCGCGACGGTTTGATGGAGAGGCCTCAGCGCTTCGATGTAACCAATACAGCCCCGCAGCCGCCCCGCCTTGTGCAGGGTCACAAAGGCGCCGCATTTTTCCGCCAGCGCGCCGGGGAAAACCTCGGGTTCCGGAAGCCGGCCGTGCCGCACGCTCGCTTCCAGAGCCTGACGCGCCAGGCGCAGCAACTGCCGCTGATCGAATTCACTGAGCGGCGACATCTTCTTTTTCTTCCTTCTGCTTCCCACCCACGCGCAGGATCACCAGGGGGCGCAGGGGGCTCCGCTTCAATCGGACATCGAGCTTCCGCCAGAAACTCCAGAAGTACTGCACCGCCGAAACCAACGCAAAGGCCACCACCGCCCACAACAGCACTTCGCCCAGCGGATGCACCGCCGGATAGCGCCGTTCGAGCACGATGACGGTGATGGCCACCACCTGGAAAACCATCTTCGTCTTGCCCAGCTCCGAAGCCTCCAGGGCGAAGCCTTCGGCCGAGGCGATGCCGCGCAACCCGGTCACGGCGAATTCTCGGCCCACGATGATGACCACCATCCAGGCGGGAATCAGTCGCAGTTCCACGAGGGAAATGAGCGCGGAGGAGACCAGCAACTTGTCAGCAATCGGATCGAGCAGAATGCCCAGCGTGGTGATCTGGCCGCGCTTGCGCGCCAAATACCCGTCGAACAAATCCGTGGCGGCGGCGAACAGAAAGACCCCCACCGCCCACAAATCCATGTTGTGTCCCTTGGTAAGCAGCAGGACCACCAGCAGGGGCACAAAAAAGATGCGCAGCAGGGTGAGCGAAATGGGGAGATTCATGCGCCTTCGAGCCTGCCCTCAGCGGGACGTCCTGGGTAGGAGCCGGCGATCATGGTCGCCGACGAGCCGCGCGAGGAATAACACCGGCGCCCCCGTGAGTATAACCAAGCCCCTGTCCAGTGTCAACGCGACCGGGGCGCCGAATCCTGCCGCCACGCCCTGAGCCCCGCCACTCGCCGAACGATCGGGCACGCACGCGGGCGGCTCATTCTCGCCGCCTGGCACCCCGCGAGGCGACAGGATAAGGTTGACGGACACGCACATTTCCTCTCGTCTACCCGGCATTGCGCGTTGAACAGGCCATTGGCACAGTGGCTATCGGCAGAGGCTAGGAGGAGTTGAGCCAGCATTGGCGCGGCAGGCGAAGGGGTGGAAGGCTACGTCGCTCGACGGCCAAGATGCCTCAGAATTGTGCAAAACTTCCAGGCCTCAGGGGGGCGTCAGGTAGGCTCCGCGTGAGGCACGCATCCAGGGCATCCCTTGTGTGAAAAATGAAATAAATGCCGGTTTTTCAACAAGATGCAGGCTCGACTTCGAGCAGAGCCCCTATTTTAGCGGCTGCGCGCTATTGCACACGTTCCGGTGCAATCGCCGGGATTTTCCACAAACTTTTCCACACCCCGCCGGGCCGCGAAAATACTGGGGTTTCACCCTCTGGCGGGAGCTTTACAGGAGGAAAGGGGCATGCCGTTCAGGCGATTTCGCAACGAAGTCGCCACGCGCGCGCGCACCAGCACGCGGCTGTCCTCGTGGCGCGTGGAGAGAACCGTCCCGTGGCGGTGAAGCAAGGCCAGGCCTTCGCCGTCGGAAGCGGAGAGGTCGAATTGCGCCTCAACGACGGGATCTTCCTTCAGGGCTTCGTCGATGCGGCGTCGCAGCATCTCCAGCCCTTCGCCGGTGAGCGCCGAGACCGCCACTCCTCGGGCGCCGGCGTCGAACGACTCCGGCGTGCTTCCGCGTTCCTCGAGCGATTCGGTGAGCCGCTCGCGCTCCCGCGCCTCGAGCAGATCGATTTTGTTCCAGACGTGCAGGCGCGGTGTCGAGGCAACGCCCAGCGCTTCGAGCAGCGCTTCCACGGCGGCGTCCTGCTGCTCGCGCTCCGCCTGAGAAGCGTCGGTGACGTGCAGGATCAGGGTGGCCTCTTCGAGTTCCTCGAGCGTGGCTCGGAAGGCGGCGACGAGGTGTGTGGGCAGCTTGCGAATAAATCCTACGGTGTCGGAGAGCAGCACGGGCCGGCGCGACTCGAGCTCGAGCGCCCGCACCGTGGGGTCGAGCGTGGCGAACAGCCGCGACGACGTGGGGACGGCGGAGCGCGTCAGAGCATTGAAGAGTGTGGATTTCCCGGCGTTCGTGTAACCGACCAGCGCCACGGTGAGAAAGTTCTGGGCCCGGCGGTGCGCGCGGTGCAGCGCGCGCTGCGACCGGACGCGCTCGATGGCCTCCCGGAGCTTTCGGATGCGCGCGCGGATGCGCCGGCGGTCGAACTCCAGTTGTTGCTCACCCGGGCCGCGGGTGCCGATGCCGCCGCCCAAGCGGGAGAGGAGTGTTCCCCGCCCGCCCAGCCGCGGCAGCAGGTAGTTCAGCTGGGCGAGTTCGACCTGGAGCTGCCCTTCTTTGGTGCGTGCGCGGCGAGCGAAGATGTCGAGGATGAGTTGCGTGCGATCGAGGACCTTGAGGTCGAGACCCTGTTCGAGATTGCGGAGTTGGGTGGGAGTCAGGTCGTGGTCGAAGAGGACCAGGTCGGCACCGGCCGCCCGCGCGTTGGCGCGGACCTCCCCCACCTTGCCACGCCCCACAAGCGTCGCCGGGTCGGGCTGGGGCGCGCGCTGCAGGCCGGAGCCGACGACCTGCGCGCCGGCGCTCGTCGCGAGGTCGTGAAGCTCGGCGAGTGTTTCCTCCGCGTCCGCGAGCGCCGGAGCGTGGCGCCGGCTGGACGCCCAGCCCACCAGATACGCTCTTTCCAGCACTTCTAGGCGGCGAATACCCTTAACCCTCCGAGCTTGCGGTCGCAGCCGGCGCCGCTCCCGCGCGCGGCAGCACGACCGTGGAAATGGCGTGCTTGAAGATGAGCTGCTCCTGGTTGTTGCTCTCGAGCACCACGGAGTACTTGTCGAAGCTGCGGATGCGCCCCGAGAGCTTGACGCCGCTCAGCAGGTAGATCGTGACCGGGATTCTTTCCTTGCGGGCGGAGTTCAAAAAGCCGTCCTGAATGTTCTGTGTTTGCTTCTCCATTCTTGGTCTTTCTCCAGAACCGGTGGTCATCATGCACTCTCTCCGTTTCGAGCTTGAAGCGTGGACTTGGAGTCGGGCGCGGAACGCAGAGGGCCCACCGCACTATGCCACGTGCGGGCCATCCAGTCCAGCACGCGACGCTGAATCTCCGCGTTGTCGCCGAAGCCGGCGAACCAATCGACGCCGGCTTCGCGGCGAAACCAGGTCATTTGCCGCTTGGCGTACTGCCGCGTGGCGGCCTGTGTGACGCGGACGGCTTCTCCCCGGCTGATTTCTCCGCGCAGCAGCGCGGCCGCCTGCGCATACCCGAGAGCCCCCAGAGGTTTGATGCGTTCCGCGCCGGGGCGGCTCAGCATGCTGCGCGTTTCTTCTATCAAGCCGGACGCAAACATATTCTCCACGCGCGCGTCGATCCGCTGGGCGAGCTTCTTGCGGTCTGGGCTGAGGCCGATTTTGAGAACCCGGAAGCCCTGAAGGCCCGCCCGGCCGCGTCCCTGCATGGCGGAGATGGGCTGGCGAGCGAGCAAACAGACCTCGATGGCGCGAGTGATCTTGGAAGTGTCGCGGGGATGAATCCGTGCCGCAGCCTTGGGGTCCAGGCGCCGCAGGAGGCGGTGAAGGAACTCGCGCCCCCGCCGCCGGGCCATTCCCCCGAGGCGCGCGCGCACTGCTTCGGAGCGCTGCGGCCCTTCGAAAAGCCCCTCGAGCAGCGCCCGGAGGTAGAGCCCCGTCCCGCCCACCACGATCGGTAGCCTGCCACGCTGGCGGACGTCTTCGAGCACGCGCGTCGCTTCCTGCCGGTAGTCGCCCGCCGTGAAAACACCGCCCGGTTGGACCACATCGAGCAGGTGATGGGGGATGCCGCGCCGCTCCGCCGTCGAGACTTTACCCGTGCCGATGTCGAAGCCACGGTAGACTTGCACCGAATCGCAGTTGACGATTTCGCCCGCCCAGTACTCCGCGAGGAAAAGCGCCAGCGCGGATTTTCCCGCCGCCGTGGGTCCGACGATCACCACCAGCGGGTAGTCACCCTCTAGCGAGCCCACCAGACAAGCCGCAGATACCGCACCAGGAGCAGCGAGAGAATCGCCGCGAGCAGCAGCGCGCAGCCGAGAAGCTGGGTTCTGGAGAAGCGTGGCATCGGCCGGATCGGCAGCCCGGGAAGCCGACTCAGAGTGGGTGGCGGAGGAATCGACAGGTTCAACCCTGTTCTCTGCTTCCCCCGCAGAGTTACGTCTCACGATGAGATTCTATCCAACGCCTTCAAGCGCTTCAAGGGACATAACCGAGGTTGTAGAGAAAGATAAACTGCAACACGAGGTGTTCCCCGGTGAATTCGGCCGGCAAGGGTGGAAAAGGATTCGAGGCGCGAATGGCACCGATGGCCGCGCGGTCGAGTGGTTCCAAGCCCGACCCTGCCACCAGTCGTAGTTGCGGCACCGAGCCGTCCTTCAGAATCTCGAAGATAATCGCCACCCGCCCCTTCTGTCCCAGCTTGGCCGCCACCGGGATCATGCTGTACCAGTTCCGTCGCACGCTGTAAACCACGCGTGCCAGATACGGCCCGAAGTCCACGCCGCGCGTGTCGGAGAGAATGATGGGCGCCTCGGTCGAAAAATTCGGGTTGTAATTGCGAAATTGCAGCGCCGAATCGCCTGGGCCTTCCGCGGGGCCACCGGCGCGTCCCCGCGCCGCAGCTTCCAGCGACTGCTGGATGGCTTCGCCGGGAGTCGAGAGCGGCAACCGCAGACGCGAGTTCCCCCCGCTTCCCGCCGGCGGAACGTCCAACAGGTGGAGCTGCGCCTCTTCTTTAGGTTCCGGCTTGGGTGGAGGTGGCGTCGAAGGACCCCCCGGAGACGGGGACGGCCCTGCGCCGGGAGGGGGCGGCGGCGGCGATCCACCGCCCGCGATCTCCGGCAGCGGGGTGTTCCCCCTCGAATACGGCATGCGCAGGCCGTTGGGGTCGATGACCGGGGAGCGGCCCTGCGCCCGCCGGTCGCGGTCGGAAAGGACGTTCGTGTCCGGCGGAGGCTCCCGTAGCCGTCTTAGCAAGTCAGGCGGAAACCACAACATGGTGGCTTCACGATTTGGCTCGGGCTGGAGTCGGATGCCCATCATCTCCGCGCCGCGCCGGAGCAGATTGGGGGAAAACAGCAGGAGGATGATCATCACCCCATGCAGCAGCACCGAAAGCAGAAGCATCGTCCGGCGGCGCCAGCGCGCGGCTTCCGCTTCCAGTTCCAGCAGCAGATGGAGTTGAGGCTCCGCACCCATGGAAAGAACCGAAACTCGAAATTAGAAGATCGAAACTCGGTCTCCCCGAGTGGAGACGCTAATCCAAAATCTAAAATCCAAGATCTAAAATGTCAGAGCTCTCCGCTTTGGCCTACCGACCGACGGAGTGGGACGTTGACCAGGGCCGCATGTTGTTCGATGCAAGTCATGACTCGCTCGGCCAGGGCCAATGCCTGACGCCCTTCGACCCCGCCCACCAGGGGCGGCCGCCTTGTCCGGACCGATTCGACAAAAGCCTCGAGTTCCGCCCGCAAGGGTTCAACCGGCTGAGTCTCCAGCTTCCGGAATCCCAGGCGCGGCGCATTACCATCGTGGGTCACGTTCAGCACCAGAACGTCGCGGCGGGTGAAATCTATTGAGACGTATTCGCTGGGCTGAAAGTAACGGAATTTTCTCACCCGCTCGGTGCTCACCCGGCTGGCAGTGAAATTCGCCACCGCACCATTTTCGAACTCTACGCGGGCGTTCGCAATGTCCACCTTGTCGGAGAGGACGGGGAGCCCGACGGCGCGGACCTCCTTCACGGGCGCGCCGACCATCCACAGCACTAGGTCCAGATCGTGAATCATCAGGTCGAAAACCACGTCCACGTCCAGGCTGCGCGGGCTGAAGACTCCCAGGCGGTGGATTTCGAAGAAGAGCGGGCCGCACGTGATGGCCTTCGCCGCCACCACGCCCGGGTTGAAGCGTTCGAGATGGCCGACCTGGAGGATGCGTCCCGAGGCTGTGGCGCGCGCGATGAGCTCATCTGCCTCCTCGACAGTGCGGGTGATCGGCTTTTCGATCAGGACGTCCACCCCGCGCTCGAAGGCCCGGCGCGCTACCACAGCGTGATCGGTGGTAGGGATGACCACGCTGACAGCCGCCGCAGACGCGAGCGCCTCGTCCAGACTTGCCAACCCACGCACACCCAGTTCCGACGCCACCTCGCGCGTGCGCTCGGGCCGCAGATCGTAAACGCCAACCAGTTGCGCGCCCCCGACCGACAGGAACTCACGGGCGTGCTTCCGGCCGTGCTCGCCCACTCCGATGACCGCGATGGGAACCCTCTTGCCAGATTGAGTCATTGAGTGATTGAGTGATAGATTCATTGCGCGCTCTTGGCCTCAGTTCTCGCTCCCTTGGCCATGCAATCCGCAAATGGTTTACTGCTTGGGTGTCTCAATCCTCGAATCTCTCGATCACTCAATCGCCCAATGGCTCAATACGCTTCAGTCCTTCACACCCACGATGGCGATGCCCGCCGCGTCGGCTTCCGCGATCAGCCGCGGGCGCTCGAAGAGGAGCGCCCTGCCGGCATCGAGGGCGAGCGCCGTGGCATTCGAACATCGCATCACCTGGATGGTCCTCAGCCCCACGACTGGAACGTCAAACCGCATGTCCTGGTCCGGCTTACTTACTTTGACGACAATCAGGCGCCTTCCGTTGCTCAGGGTCGCGGCGCGCTCGATGGCGGCGTCGGTGCCCTCCATGGCTTCCACCGCCACGCAGGCGCGGTCTGCCACGACGATAGTCTGCCCGATATCGAGCCCCGCGATTTTCTTGGCGATCTCGCGGCCATAGACAATATCCGCCTGCTCGCCGGCGTCCGGCGCGCGGCGCGTGAGTGTGCCAGGCTCAGCCAGCAGGGGCTTCAGGAACAGGGTCGAATCCAGCACCTGCATGCCTCGTCCTTCGAGCATCTTCACGAAAGCCCCGATCAGCGCGTCGGTGTTCCGCCGCTGCAGACTGCCAAGCGCCCGCTTCACTAGCCCATCGGGCTTGATGGTGCTGAAGAGCTGCCCATGCTTGACTTGGCCGGCCAGCACCACCTTCTCCACGTGCTCGGCGCTGAGCAGCTCAAGAAGTTTCGAGACCTCACCCAGACTTAGCCAGTGGATTTCGGGAGCTTTCCCGGCAAGCTCGGGAGAGGCTTCCTCCTTGATGGCGACGACGAGCGGCTGGATCCCCTGGTCGCGCGCCGCCTCCAGGACCAGAAAGGGAAAGCTCCCATTACCGGCAATGACCGCGTAGCGGGGCGACGCGGTTTCGGTTGGATTCGGTGCTCGCGATTCCACGGGGTCCCTCCGGTTCCTATTGGAGAGCCCGAGCCTCTGGCCCGTACTTCCTTGTCCGTTGTCCTCTGTCCGCTGCAACGGGCAACTGACGATGGACTACGGACATTGCACGAAATCGCTCGATGGCACGATGACTCAATGGCTCAATGGATTCACTTGACCACTCCGCGTTCCGAGGTTTTGATGAAATCCACCAGGGCGCGGACGTGCGAGGACTGGAAGCCCTGGGCTTCAATAGCCTCGAGGGCCTGGCTGGTATTCAGCTTGGAGCGGCTGAGCAGGCGGAAGGCTTTGTCGAGTTCGTCCACGTCCTGCTTACCCAGCCCGCGGCGCTCGAGCCCCAGTCGGTTCGCGCCATACACGCCGGTCGGACGAGCAGCACTGGTCTTGGAGTAGGGAAGAATATCCTTGTTGACGAGGCTGCTGCTCCCCAGAAAGGCGTAAGCCCCGATGCGACAATGCTGGTGGATGGCGCAGAACGCACCCACCGTGGCGTGGTCGCCGATGTCAACGTGGCCGGCGAGCGACGCGCCGTTCCCCATGATGATGTGGTCAGCCAGCTTGCAATCGTGCGCGATGTGGACGTAGGCCATCAGGAAATTGTGATTGCCGATGCGCGTCACGCCGCCGCCCTCGACCGTCCCGCGGTGCAGCGTGACGAACTCACGGAAGACGTTGTCATCGCCGATTTCCAGGCGCGTCGGCTCGCCCTGATACTTGAGGTCCTGGCAGGCGAACCCGACCGCGGCGTAGGGAAAGATGCGGTTGCGCTTGCCGATCTTCGTCGGGCCTTCGAGCACGACGTGCGACATCACCTCGCAGTCATCGTCCAGTTCGACGTTCTCCCCGATCACGGAGTACGGACCCACGGTTACGCTATAGGCGATGCGGGCTTGGGGATGGATAATCGCAGTAGGGTGAGCTTTCATTTGCCCCTAGCACTCGGGTGGTCGGAAATCACGAAGAGGACGACCGCCTCGGCCACCAGCTTGCCGTCCACCGTGGCGCGGCCCTGCATCTTGCCGAAATTGCTCCGGCGGTTGAGCATCTCCATTTCGATCCGCAACTGGTCGCCAGGCAGCACCGGGCGGCGGAATTTGGCACTCTCGATGCCGGCGAAGTAGATGAGCTTCTTTTCCCTGTCGGGCAGGTCGCGGTAGATCATCACGCCCGCCACCTGCGCCATGGATTCGATGATGAGCACTCCGGGCATCACCGGCGCGCCCGGGAAGTGTCCCTGGAAGAACGGCTCGTTGATGGTGACGTTCTTCAGCCCCACGATGCGCTTGTCCGGCTCGAGCTCCACGATCCGATCCACCAGCAGGAACGGATAGCGGTGCGGCAGGAAACGCATGATGTCGTGGATGCCGTAAATGACCTTCTTCTCCGTGTCGGGAGCTGCAATGGAATCAGCCACGTTTCACCATCCAGAAGATTGAGCGCTCAGGCCGAGCACGCCATTCTTGTCGCCACGCGTGTTTGCCCGCCGCGCGGCAATTCGAAGAGCCCTTGGGGCATTATAGTCGAAAGGTCCCGAGGTTCCAATCTCGCCGCCACGCGACGGGCGGATTCCCCCGCCCGGCGAGGTGTGCTAAACTCGCTGAGCTTAATACCCTCCAAGGAGAATTCTGGTGAGCGCATGCATTCTTGATGGCAATAAAATCCGCGACGAAATCCTGAAAGACCTGCAAAAGGAAATCCTAGAGCTGAAACAGGCCGGAGTTGTTCCGGGACTCGCGGCCGTGCTGGTCGGCGACAATCCCGCTTCCCAGATTTACGTCCGCAGCAAAGTGAAGACCTGCGAGTCGCTCGGTCTCTTCAGCGAAAAGATCGAGCCGCCGGCGACAAGTACCACGGAGGAATTGCTCGATCTTGTCGACCGCCTCAACAATCGGGACGAAATCGACGGCATCCTGATTCAGCTTCCCCTGCCTCCCCAGGTGGATGCGAAAAAGGTGCTCGAGGCGGTCGACCCGGCGAAGGACGTGGACGGATTCCATCCCGTGAACATCGGCTACCTGGTCAGCGGTCGGCCGGGCCTTGTCCCCTGCACGCCGGCGGGGGTCATCGAGATTATCAAGCGCAGCGGGGTCGAGATGAAAGGCGCCCGCGCCGTGGTGGTCGGTCGCAGCGATATCGTCGGTAAACCCACGGCCATGCTGCTCATGCACAACCACGCCACCATCACGATTTGCCACTCGCGGACTCGTGATCTGCCCGCCGTGGCGCGCGAGGGCGAGATCCTCGTGGCAGCGATGGGCAGGGCCGCCTATGTGACGGCCGATTTCATCAAGCCCGGCGCCGTGGTGATCGACGTCGGCCAGAACGTGCTCAAGACGGAAGAAGAGGTCCGCCGCGTCTTCCACGACCCGACCCAGGCGCTGCAGAAACTCGCAGCCAAAGGCCAGGTGCTGGTCGGCGATGTCCAGCCCGAGGACGCTCTGGAAAAGGCGGGCGCGTACACTCCGGTGCCCGGCGGCGTCGGCCCGCTGACCATCACCATGCTGATGGTGAACACCGTGCAGGCAGCCAAAAGTCGCCGCGGCGTGCGCGTGGCGGCGTAACTGCAGTGACGAGCGGAAGGCAGATTGGGTGATTGAGCGATTGATTGATTGACTGATTGGGTGATTGAATCTCGTGCTTCGGCCGCGACAGTTTCGCACGAGCCGTTGCTTCTGAATCCTGACTTCTGACTCCTGACTTCTTGCTTGTCACGCGTCACTTGTCACTTCTCACTAACTGCCGATGAATGCGATTCGCCGAGCGTTCGGCCTGACGGGCGGCGTGGCTTCTGGCAAGACCACCGTCGCGCGGATGTTCGAGGAGCTGGGGGCTCGCGTCATCGATGCCGACCGGCTCGGGCATAAGCTGATCCGCGCGCCGCAGCCCGCCTACCACGAAATCGTCAGCCGCTTCGGCTTCGAGATTCTCGACCTGCAAGGTGAAATTGACCGCCAGCGCCTCGGGACGGTTGTCTTTGCCGATCCCGAAAAGCTCCGCGTGCTCAACGCCATCCTCCACCCGCGCATCATGGAGCGCTGCAACCAACTAGCCGAGGGCTTCCACCTTCAGGACCCTCGCGCCGTTGTGCTGGTCGATGCCGCGCTCATCTACGAAGCCAACCTCGCTCACCGCTTCGCCAAAATCATCGTCGCTTGGTGCCGGCCCGAGCAGCAGCTCGAGCGCTTGATGGCCCGCACGGGCGTTTCGCGCGCGGAAGCCGCGCGCCGCATCACCACGCAAATGCCCGTCGAGGAAAAACGCCGCCGCGCGCACTACGCTATCGATTGTTCGGGGAATCTGGAATCCACTCGCCCGCAGGTTGCCGAGCTCTATCCTCAACTACAGCGAATCACCGAATTGCCATAAGGGAAGCTCGAAACTCGGCCAGGTCCGCCAAGGCAGCTCCACTCGCCAGTTTCTATTTTCCAGTTTCCAGTTTCTCTTTTCGAGCTTGCTCCCCGGCCAGCCACGATTCCCCACGCCTGCGAAGTTCATCGAGCGCGGCCTGCACTTCCTGGAGTTTGCGGGTCCGTTCAACTTCATCGGCTTCGCGTGGGACAACGATCGGCGGGGCGATGAACACGGCTGCCTTGCTGAACGGGTAGGGGAATTGAGTCAGGTCCCACGTCTTGCGGAAAATGTAAGCTTTTCGCACGGCGATGTGGAAACACAGGATGGCGGCTCCCGTGGCCCTGGAAAGCAGCACCGAACCGCGCTTGGCGATGTAGCGCGGCCCGCGCGGCCCGTCGATGGTGAATGCCGTGTCCAGGCCGCCGCGCAGGCAGCGAATCATCTCAACCAGCGCCCGCCCTGCTCCCCGCGAGCTCGAGCCCCGCGCCGCGCCGTAGCCGTGCCACTGGATGATGCGCGCGATATATTCGCCGTCAAAATTCCGGCTGGTCATCACCACGATGCCGCGCTTCCGCCAAAACCAGGTGGCGGCGAAGATCTCGCGATGCCAGAAGGTGTAGATCAGCCCTTTGCCGAGCCGCCGCGCCTCTTCCCAGTTCTCCCAACCGAAAACCTCGAAGCGCAACGTCCGGCCGACGAGCAGCACGGCGAGATATCCCACCACGCTCGCCGCAAGAATCTGCACGCGCTGCCAGAGCGTGAACGCGCGCGGGTTTTCTTCCAGCTCGACGGCCGGCTGCGCTGCCGTGGACGGCGGCTTCGACTCGAGCGTGGGAGTGGGATCCTCGGGCATGGCGATCAGGGTCTGGATGCTGCTTATAGCACAGCCGCGACGGCTGTAGGGTGACGGTGTGCCCGCTGCTGCTTACTGCCTCCCGCCTTCTGCTTTCTCTGTGCTGCCTTTCTATAGCCCGTCGTAGTGCGGACCGCCGCCGCCTTCCGGGCAAACCCAGGTGATGATCTCGTAGGGATCCGCGATATCGCACGTCCTGCAATGAACGCAGTTGGAAGGGTTGAGCTTCAGGTGCTTCCCGGAGCCGTCGGGGTTGTCTTCCATTTCGTAGACTGCCGCCGGGCAAAAGTATTGGCAAGGGTTGCCGTACTCGCGGACGCAACGATTGTTGCAGATGTCGAGGTCGGCGATCTTCAAGTGCGACGGTTGGTCCTCCTCGTGATGTGTACCGGAGTGGTAGACGTCCGAGAGCTTGTCGAAGGTCAGTTTGCCGTCCGGCTTGACCCTTTCGATGGGTCGCGCGGCGAATTCGGCGAGCGGCCGCATCCGCTCGTGTCCCGCGCGCGCCGGGTAGCGGGCGCGCACGCCGCGACCGCCGGTAAGGAACTGCAAGGCGCCGTGCACCACACCGCTCCAGAAGCCGCCCTCGAAACCCTGATGGAAATTCCGCACCTTCCAGAGCTCGTCCCGGACCCAGCTCGCCTGCCATTTTTCTTCATAAGTCTTGAGCGTGCTCGCGGAGAGATCGTTCTTGAGCAACGCCTCGAAAACTGTTTCCGCGGCGAGCATGCCGGTCTTCATCGCTAAGTGAATCCCCTTCAGGCGCTGTGAATTGAGAAAGCCCGCCGAGTCGCCGACGATCAGGGCTCCGTCCATCGCCGTGCGGGGGATGGAAAACCAGCCGCCTTCGGGAATCGTCTTTGCGCCGTAGCGCACCATCTGCCCGCCCTCCAGCAGCCGCCGCATCCAGGGGTGCGTTTTGAATTGCTGGAAGACGTTGTGCGGATCAAAGCGCGGGTCTTCGTAGTCGAGGCCCGCGACCAAGCCGACGGAGAGCAGCGTCTCGGAAAGTGCGTAGATGAAGCCGCCGCCAAACTGCCGCGAGCTGAGTGGCCAGCCGGCGGTGTGGATCACCTCACCGCGCGCGATTCGCCCGGCCGGAATCTCCCAGAGTTCCTTCACGCCCACCGTGTAGACCTGCGGGTTGCAGCCCCGGTCGAGATTTAGGCGCGCGGTCAATTGCTTCGCGAGCGAGCCGCGCGGCCCCTCGGCGAGGACCGTGACTTTGGCGCGCAGTTCGGGGCCGGGCTGGAAGTTGGGCTTGCGGTTCCCATCGCGATCGATCCCTTTATCGTCCGTGCGGACGCCCGCGACGCGCTGGCCGTCGTAAAGAACTTCCGCGCCTGCAAAGCCGGGAAAGAGGCTCACCCCGGCGCGCTCCACCAACCCGCCAAGCCATTTGGCGAACTTGCTGAGCGAAATAATGTAATTCCCGTGGTTGTGAAGGAACGGAGGATTGATCGGGAGCTTCCATTGGCCGCCGCGCGTGAAGTAGTAAACCGAATCACGCGTGACCGGCGACTCGACCGGCGCGCCGTGCTCCTTGAAGTCCGGAATCAGCTCCGCGAGCGCTCTCGGGTCGAGCACCGCACCGGAAAGGCAGTGCGCGCCGATTTCGCCGGCCTTCTCGAGCAGGTAGATATTCTCAGGGCTGAGATTGGGGCCCGTCGCACGGCCCTTTTGGACTGCTTCGCGGTAAGCTTTGATGAGCTGCGCCAGACGCAGCGCGCAGGCGAGTCCCGCCGGGCCGGCGCCGACGATCAACACATCGGTTTCGAGCCTCTCGCGCTCGACTTGCGACATCGGCCAACCACCTCCAAGGAGCCCGGCTGAAAAATAAAGACCGGTCAGAAGACCGGTCGCAAGGAAAAATCCGCTTCGCCGGGGCGCGATCTACTTGGGGAGGCTCGCGATCTGTTCTTTCAAGACCTGAGCGATCGTGACGTCGGAGCCGAACTGCCTCTCCAGTTGCTGGTAAATCTCCCGCGCCTTGGCGGGCTGGGTCGAGCGGTAGGCATCCGCAAGCGCCAGCCGGGCCGTCGCCTCGGGCACCGTGGAAGTGGGGCGGCTGGCGAGTTCGTTGTAGATTTTCGCCGCGTCGTCGATCTTGCCCGCCTTCACCAGCTCTCCGGCGAGAGCGAATTGAGCGAGTGTCGCGAGCTCTCGATCTGAGCTGCGGGCCGCAGCCTGGAGCGTCTTGATGGCCGCGTCGCGTTCTCCCAGTTGCGCCTGGCACAGACCCACATGGTAGCGGGCAATCTCCATAGCCTTGGGCTGCGGAAAGCGTGCGTGTTTCTGGATGACTTCCTGGAACTGCTCGAGGGCCTTCTTGTATTTTGCCTGCGCCGTCGGGAACGATTGCAGGCCCGGCATCGCGTTCACCTGCGAGGCCGGCCCTACATAGGCGAGGAACGTCCTGAGCGCCGTGGCGAGCTGCCGGTTGGCTTCAGCCTCCTGGCGCGCCTGGTAGATCTTGATCCCGCCGGCCAGGCCACCTACCACAACGGCGATGCCGACGACCGTGAGGATCTCACGGTACTTTTTCTTGAAGAACTCTTCGAACTCCTCGTAGGTAGTGCGTAGCTGGTCTTGCTTGAGTTCGTGGCGGCTGATATGGGCCACAGTCAACGCTCCTGGGGGCACATTAACCTTTCCATCTTAGCAACCGGCACCGAAGCCGTCAACGAAGCGTGCGCGTCTTCTTGACACTCCCTGCGGCGGATGGCAAGATGAGAAATTGGCTGTGGGCAGTGATTCTTGCCTGCGCATCTCGAGGTAGCGTCTCCGCACGCAACCTTGTGCCGAAGTGGCGGAATTGGCAGACGCGCTACATTCAGGGTGTAGTTCCCGTCAGGGAGTGGAGGTTCGAGTCCTCTCTTCGGCACCAGACGTCCCGCACATTTGGTGGTAAACTCGCCTTCAGGAACTGATGCACGAGTTTCCCACCGCGGCGGAAATCCTCGAAGTCTTCGAGCGAAATCCCGAAAAAACCTTTCGCCTGCGCGAGCTGGTGCTGGAGCTCGGCCTGCGCTCAAGCCAGGCGCGCGAGCTTAAGAGCGCGTTGAAGGAACTGGCCCGCCATCGCAAGATCGTCTATCTGAAGAAAAGTCACTTCGCTCTTGCGCCGGCGGACCACCGGCCCGCCGTGCCCTCACGCGAGCATCGGCGTGCTATTCCTGCGGGACCGAGTGAGCGGCGGAGCCTCGTCACCGGCCGGCTCATCGGACACCGCGACGGCTACGGGTTTGTCGTAACCGACCAGCCCATCGGCGAAACCGGGCAGGACATTTTCATTCCGGCGAGCGGGATGAGCTCAGCGATGCACGGCGACCGCGTCGAGGTCCACGTGCTGCGCTCGAAAGCCGACGGGCGCCTCGAAGGCCGCATCGTAACGGTGAAGGAGCGCGCGCAGAGGACTGTGGTCGGCGAATTCCACTGCGGCCAACGCTACAACTACGTGCTGCCGGTTGACCATCGTATTCCGTTTGAAATCGTCATTCCGCGGGGTGCCGAGTGGCCCGCGGAACCCGCTAGCAGCCGCGACCGTCAGTTTGGCGGGGAATCAGAAGGTCGGCGCGGCGGGGCCCTCTCACCCGGCGCGCACCGCAGCGTCCGCGAACTCGAAGGTCTCATCGTGGATGTCGAAGTCACAAACTTTCCCGGCCCGGCGCAGTTGCCGCGCGGGCGCGTCCTGGAAGTCCTCGGCCAGCGCGACGAGTTCGGCGTGGACGTCGAAATCATCATTCGCAAGTTCCACCTCCCACACCATTTCCCGGCGGAGGTGCTGGCCGAGGCGAGCGCCGTGCCGCAATATATCCCCGAGCGCGACCGCGAAGGCCGGAGGGATTTCCGCTCGCTCCCCATCGTCACGATTGACGGCGAGACCGCCAAGGACTTCGACGACGCGGTTTACGTCGAGCGCCTGCCCGACGGCAACTACCTCCTGCAGGTGCACATCGCCGATGTGGCGCACTACGTGCGGCCGGGAACGCCGCTCGACCGCGACGCGCGCCTGCGCGGCACCTCCGTTTACTTTCCCGACCGCGCCGTCCCCATGCTGCCGCTGGAGCTCTCGAACGGCATCTGCAGTCTGAACCCCCACGGCGACCGCCTGGTGATGTCCGCGCTCATGGAAATCGACCCGCAGGGGCGCGTCGTCGAATACGAACTGATGCCCGGGATCATCCGCAGCGCCGAGCGGATGACCTATACCGCCGTAAACGCGATTCTGACGGGCGACGCCTCCGCCAGCGCACGCTACCGCGACCTTGTCGAGAACTTCAAGCTGATGGAAGAGCTGGCACGGATCCTCAACCGGCACCGCGATGAGCGCGGCTCGATCGACTTCGACCTGCCGGAGCCGGAAATCGAATTCGACGAGCACGGGCGCATGATCGGCGTCACGCGCTCGGAGCGCAACATCGCCCACCGCCTAATCGAGGAGTTTATGCTCGCCGCGAACGAAGCCGTGGCGGGCTACCTCGAGGGCCGTGCCGTGCCCACGCTCTACCGGATTCATGAGAAACCTGACCCGAAGAAAGTTCTCGAGTTCGAGGAGATCGCCGCCACCTTCGGCTATTCCCTGGGCGTCGAACTCCCCGCCGTGCAGCGGGTGCGCGAGTCGCGACGCGAACAGGCCCGACGCGAAGAGCGATACCCGCGCTTCCACGAGGTTCCAGGGGCAAAGGAGCTCAACATCACGCCGCACCACTACCAGCGGCTCACCCAGCGCATCGAAGGCAAGCCCGAGGAGCGCATCCTCTCCTTCCTCATGCTGCGCTCGCTCAAGCAGGCGCGCTACTCGGAGGAGAACGAGGGCCACTTCGCGCTCGCCGCCCCGACCTACACGCACTTCACCTCGCCGATCCGGCGCTATCCGGATTTGATCGTGCACCGCGTCCTCAAGGCCGCACTGGACAGGGAAGGCGGAGCCGTTCGTGTCGCGCTGGCATCGTCGGTAAAGCACCGCGGCAAAGGGCTCACGGGCCCTCTCCCTCGGGGAGAGGGTGTCCCGTCGCGCCATGGCGGGACGGGACGGGTGAGGGACCAGCAGGCTGCGGAATCTTCGGCTGGCGGAGGCTTCCCCCGCGGGGCGTTCGTCCACCCCCAAGAACTACACGCCCTCGCTGTCGAAACCTCCGAAGCCGAACGCCGCGCCCAGGACGCCGAGCGCGAACTGATGGAGTGGAAGAAGGTCAAGTTTATGGCCGAGCGCCTCGGCGACGAGTTCGACGCGCTCATCATCAGCCTGACGAAGTTCGGGTTCTTCGTGGAACTGACCGACCTGTTCGTGGAAGGATTCGTGCCGCTCGAGACCTTCGACGATGACCGCTACATCTACCGCGAGCGCCTGCGCGCCATCGTCGGGCAGTCCACAAAAAGAGCTTTCCACCTCGGCGCGCGCGTCCGCGTGCGCCTCGACCGCATCGACCGTATGGGCAACAAGCTGCAGTTTTCCGTGGCAGAGTAAGGTTTGGAGAGCGGCTACCCGAACGTCTGGATTATTTGACCTCTTCAAATTGCAGGAGGGCAGGATTCCAGCGGTAGCGCAGGGTGCCGGTGCGCTGGCTCACGGTGTGAGGCTCGGCCTTTCCGT
>Ga0315280_10003179_pt1 | contig 25534 bp, 26 predicted proteins | sample YL17G06_40_MG_FD_203697 | JGI IMG/M metagenome (GOLD analysis project Ga0315280, IMG submission 203697) | Sediment microbial communities from Yellowstone Lake, YNP, Wyoming, USA - YL17G06_40 | ecosystem: Environmental > Aquatic > Freshwater > Lake > Sediment | place: USA: Wyoming | collected...
CCTAGCAACCACAATAACGCAAGGCCGCAGGCGATTGCAAATCGAAGCGGGAAGGAAAGCCTCCAGATAAGGCCAGATTTCTTAGTAAGTACCATCTGTTATCTACTTGAAACAGATCTGAAGAGATATCTCTCTTTGTCATTCCTGTTTATTACACATCTATGTGTGTTAATGGGTCGATTGTTCAGTTGGAACATCCCTAATCGGCTTAGGAATGACCACTTGACCATAGGCTGATCCTGACCTTAAATGGGAACTAAGAAGGCTCAGATCTCATAGGCAGTCTTCTGAACTGCTCTTGCCATACTACACTTATAGATAGTACGCTTTTCATGGCTGTTGCGATTAGAATTATCATCGAGCCTTAGTTGTAAGGTTATTATCAATAGTGCATTGGAGAACTCAGATAGTCTATTATCATCCATGCAGATACTTGTATCGAATCTCCTCAACCATACCCATGAGAAAGGAACCTAAGAGGAGGAGCATAAACAAAGCTTGGATGGCTTCAAAGAAGGGGGAAATGTAGCTCAATCTCAGTACGAATATGATTGAGACCAACATGGCCACTGCTGGTAATAGGCTTAATAGATTCCTTGATTTCATGGAGAAGAGCAGCATCAATTCCTGAGTGAAGTATGTGCATACGATGAAGAACGAGAAGCCCAATACCTCAAGCGAGAGGCTGATTGGTGAAAGTAAGCCCAGCCCAAGGCCATATCCTCGATTGAACGGCAATAGAATCTTGTATCTGCTCGTTATGAAATCCCCAAAGAGTAAATGCTGTAGTGTCGAAACTAAATACGGTAGACCACGCCTAGGTCCGATACAAAGCAGAAGGGGGACATATACAATAATCCAGAAAGCAATAGAGTGCATTATGCCGCCATGTTCTATACGCAGGAGTAGATCAACATCAGGCAGGATACTGCATATGATGCTTAGTTGAATTTGGGGCATCCTAGATGTAAGCTGGCCGGTGGCCTTGCCGAAGATGTATGCCCAGCACATGTGACCTAGGAAGAACATTGTGCTGCTGTCATTCCCCTTTTAGCTACACTGATAAGGCTTGGGTTTGAGATCGTGCCTTCCGAGACGAGCTTCTTAGCAATACTATCTCTTGTCTCTCCTGCCAAATATCTTTTCATTATGGTTGACCTGATATCGTTCGATAGTCTCTTTGGCATGATATGTCCGTCAGATGTATTAAATGATTCGTCAGATCGTCAGATTTCTTGTCAAACTGAGAGCGGATGCGTAGAGTGGAATGCCATACTTGACCATCAGGGCTAGGGTCGGTCAGAATCCCGTTCATTCCTTATGCTAATATAACTCCACCAGTACCGGTCACAGCGTATAGTAAGCTGCAAGTCGCACTCGACCGTAGCTGCTCTCCCCCTTACAGTTTAAACCCCAGCTTAAACTACGGCATTAACAGATAGACTATGACGAACTTTTCTATATGATTGATAACAATTCTTCCATAATACTATTCGCATATACTATTATAGGTCGATGTAAATTTACTAAACGGAGAAGCACAAGTTTGGGTGAAGGGGGCTCAGGCACTCTAAGCTACCAGTACCTCCTATCTTCATGGAAGAAGGGCTTCAGGAACGGGAACTGGCGCAAGCTCAATAGAATCGAGAAGGCACTGTACATGGCTTCGCTCTCCCTTGCCAAGATGAGGGGGAGGATAGTAAACTTAAATCTGGTCCTAAAGCTCAGGGGAATCATTGGTAGGCTCAGAGAAACTGCTGGCACAAGGCTGATGATGAGCGCGTATCAGAGAGCCATAAAGCTCTATGATAGTTTCACGGCTACAGGCCTCTTCGAGTGGGCTCCCAAGGTAAGATCGTGGTTCAACGATCCGAGCTATATCCTATGGCTTGGTCAAAGTTACATAGAACCTCTACCGAGATGAGACATAATAGCGTCTTTTCTCACCAAATACAATACAAAGAATCATAAGACATCAGATTGAAGGCACAGTCTTAGCGGTAGGCGAAAGGGATCAACTCTAGTTTGGGGAAAAGGTTCAGGCGAAAGAACAGGACTAAGATAGAGATTGCGGCCTCGATGCTTGGGATAGCCGAGCAAGGCGTAAGGAAGACACGGCTGATGTACCTGGGAAATCTCAGCTTCGAGTTGCTGCACAAGTACCTGGAATCACTCATGAAAGCCGATCTGATAAAACAGCAGCAGGAAAGTAACCAGTTCATTTACAAGACGACTGAGAAAGGTTTGCAGTTCATTAAGGACTATAATGATCTTCAGAAGTATGCAGCAATGCATGACTCCAAGAAAAGCGTGCTCGAGAAGTTTTTTCGAGATAACGGAATCAGGCAGAGAGTTTAGTCCTTCCAACATTTGAACTCTACTTATGGAATGCTTCAGAATGGCAATTGGTTCAACGATCGTAAATATCGTTGGAACCCTAAACTCATGTCTTCTAGAAAAAAGATAGGCTAATTCTAGCTACTTAAAGGGTAAAGATGAAAGCATGGGACCCTATCTCTCGGTTATAAGTCCCCTTAAAAAGAATTGGTTCATTAAAAGCCTTAGGGAGCGATCTACCTTAAAAATAGACTGTAAACTTGTATCTTCTAGAAAAATGGTTTTAATTTTATCAATGTGTCATGTTATAGAAATATTAGAAACATTTTACTACTTCCTTTAAATAGTGGCTATGTATGTATAATGCAGGAGAACTGAAGTGAAAAGGATAGGTTTTCTCTTCGTTGTATGTGCTCTATTATTAGTTTCAGTAAGCAAAGCTCTAGCCGCTGACGCTACATATGCCGAGATATATACCTCAGATTCAGGCGGCAACAAGAAAATCAATTTTGATCTAGGGGAGACAGTCTACATACACTACAAGATCGAGTCTGGGAAGACAGCTGACATTAAGGTTATGTTCGGTGCTGATCTAGATGGAGGACCTTGGACTGATCTATCAGGCGAAGGGGTGTTAACTCATGATCCTTCGCATGGTGCAGGTTTGTACTCTGTCAGCTGCACTGGGGCAGAGACTGTTATAATCGCGTATGGAACTTTCAATGTCATACCAGAACTACCTATTGGAACAGTGATGGCAACGGTTGCAGCCTTCGGTGCTCTTGGATCAGCAATGCTGAAGCGACGGAAGTAACAAGATCTAGTTGCTCATTAGTACAAAAGAGGAACAGGATAAGCACGCTAGGCTCATCTTACGCGTTCGTATGTAGGAGAGCCTTTCCTAAGAAAGCCTCTCTCCAAACTTTGAACTCTATATGGCTCTTCTTAGGGATTACTGATGTCGATAAGTAAGGATCAAGTTACGATAGTCATTCCCACCCTTAATGAAGAGAAGGCTATCGGTCCTGTACTAGACGAGCTTTTTAAAGTTGGCTACAAGAATGTCCTTGTTGTTGATGGCTATTCCATGGACAGTACCGTGAAGGTGGCGGAGAGTAGGGGAGTTAGAGTGCTACAGCAAAATAGTCATGGTAAAACTGGGGCTCTTAAGACGGCCATAGATTGTATTGATACGCCATATATGTTGGTTATGGATGGGGATTTTACATACAACGCGAAGGACATCGATCGATTTTTAATTCCTGGTGAGCGTTATGCGCATGTCGTTGGGGTTCGTGACCGAGTGAATATTGGTTTGGTTCATAGGATTGGTAACTGGCTGATCACGCACACGTTTAGCCTACTTTTAGGTATTGGGATTTCTGACGTGTGTTCTGGGATGTATTTATTGAGGACCGATGTGGCTCGTGAACTTGAGTTGCGGTCAAGCGGGTTTAGAACAGAAGTAGAGATTATGGCTCAGACAGCTATTGACCGCAGCGTGATCGAGGTGCCTATCAGCTACAGGCCCAGAATTGGTAGGAGGAAGCTTGCTACCTGGCGTCACGGATTTGAGATCATTGCAGCGATCTTTGGTTTGGCGCGCAGGTACAATCCGGTTTTGCTGTTTTCAGCTTTTGCAGGGCTTTCAATAATTCCCGCGTTCCTAATTTTGGGTTGGGTAGGCCTAGAGCTTCTGCTGTTTGGTGTTTTTCATAATTGGTGGGCTACGGTAGGTTTGATGTTAGTTCTTTTGGCTTCTCAGGCTTTGACAGTTTCGACGATCTCGATACTATTGAAGAGGACCGAGAGAAGGATCATGCGGGCGTTGAGGAAAGAGTAGCGGTATGGTGCCGTATATCCGAATATTCAGAGATGAAAAGGACCTTTTTTGGATAAACGCGATAGGCATTTTGACGCTCGTCATCACGAGTCTTCCCTTTACGTCTTTTCTCCGAATTATAATTGGTACTCCTTTCATCCTCTTTTTCCCAGGGTATGTGTCAATGTGCGCCCTTTTCCCTAAGAAGGAAGATTTGGATGAAATCGAAAGAGTGGCATTGAGCATTGGTTTGAGCATATCCATAGTGCCTTTGATATGTCTCATGTTGAATTACACCCCGTTTGGAATCAGGCTTTATCCTGTTTTGTTTTCTATGTTACTTTTCACGTTTGGTATGTCTTTGGTAGCGGCTCTTAGGAGAAAGGCGGTTGGTATTGAGGATAGGTTTGATCCTCGTTTTTACGTGAAAGTGCCCAGATGGGGTGGTTTGAGTACCGTCGATAGGGCTTTGTCGGTGGGGGTGATGGCGAGCGTGGTTGTGGCTGCCGCTTTTTTCGTAGCTGGCCCAAGGAGGGAGGGATTCACTGAGTTTTACGTTTTAGGACCTGGTCATGAGATTGAGGGTTATCCATTGAACCTGACGCTAGGAGGAAATGGTACCGTGATACTGGGCGTCGTCAACCATGAATACGAGAAAGTAACTTACACGCTTACCATCAAGTTCGACAACGAAACCATTGAAACGATAAATAACGTAATTTTGGATCACGATGGGGTATGGGAACAAAACTTCACCTTTACACCAGTAAAGGCTGGTGATAAAATGAAGCTCGAGTTTCTCCTTTTCAGAAAAGGTTTTGATGAACCATACCGTATATTGCATCTATTAATTTCTGTTAAGTCGGGGCAGTAGTTTTAGCGAGTTTCATGGAAAGACAGCCGATCAGGAAATCAGGCTATGGCGTTTTACACTGGCATTAGTTTCAATGCTCATGCCAGAAGCAACGAATTGCCTAGAGTATGACCGCATGGATCTTAGATTTGCTGTCATAGGTTTTGGAAAGATGGGGATATTGCACAGTGGCATCCTCAACCTACTCAATCCAGGGTGCGTTAGAGCTGTTGTCGATAGGAGTCGTCTTCTAGTTTTCGGAGCTTCCAGACTCATCAAGAGTGTAAGGTTTTACAGAAAAATAGATGAGATGCTAAACAAGGAAGATCCCGATGTTGTCTACGTAACTACGCCTCCAGAGGCGCATTATGGCATCGTCTCCAGGTTGCTTGAAGCTTGCGTTAGATACATATTTGTTGAAAAACCTCCTACGACGAACTATGAGCAGCTCGCATCACTGATGGACAGATTGGGTAATAATCAAATGGTTATGACTGGTTTTCAGAAGAGGTTTGCACTACCATTTAGACACGCAAAGGCCCTAATTTCTAAAGATGTCATTGGCGATGTACAAGAAATATGCGCATACGTAAAATCAGGCGACATAAAGGAGCCCACAAGGAGGTTCGACGCATTGGGTAAAGGGGTTCTATTGGATCTAGGCATTCACTTGGTGGATCTTCTGCTTTGGATGTTCAATGCGAAGACAGTGGAAGCCTCTAGATGTCGAAGAATCTACACTGGCGTAGACGATTTTTTTGAAGCCAAGTTAAGGACTGATGATGGTGTGACGGTCAACATGGAGGCTACATGGTCCAGTGATGAGCATCGACTACCGGAGACTTATATCGAAGTTCATGCATCGAATGGAGCGCTAAGAGTTACTGAAGATTATCTCAAGGTGGAAACGATAGAAAGGCATCCAATGCTGAATGGTAAGAAGTTAGTGATGTATAAACCTCATTATTACCAAAGTGTACCTCCAGCTAATTTGGCCGATCCTGAATATACTTTGGAAGATGTGCATTTCCTATACAGTATACACTCATCTATGATACCATTAACGAGTCTGGGAAACATCGCAGAGACTATGGAGCTGATAGACGAGTTGTATAGAAAGGCTGGTGTTTGAGACGGATGGTTAGAGAACTGTTACTTGGAGATAATCCGTTTATTGGCGTTAGCCATCTGGCTCAGGAAAAAGCTAGAGAGGGGGCTAAGGAGGCTTCACTAGAGAATAAGGTTAGGGTCTTTGAGGCCGCTGTAGAAAGCGGTGCAACTGGATTTACCTTCTCAACTGAGGAGAGCAATTTAGAACTGCTGACTTACCTAAGCATCCATAACAGTGATCCTCTCAACAAGATGAATTTCTACATTCTAGTTCCGTATGCACAGTCGTACATAAGGAGAGCGAATGTCGGTGGCACGCAAGCACTCATAGGATCCATGCTGAAGGACATGCTTTACAGCCGCGCTATGACTTCGAGCATGTTAACGGCACTGATGTCGTCAAATCTGGAAAGATTCGTTGGACCCTTCATCGAGTCTGAGCTTTCCCCTTATCTGAACATGTTCTGTAAAGAGAGGGTAGTCGTTCTGTTGCACGAAGTCCTAACAGAACTCATTATGGCCTTCAACCTGATCGATCTGCTAAATTCCCTTGATAGCTATATGGAAAGGAAGCTCGAAGTTGGCTTCGGTTTAGAGACTAGAAACCTCGGCCATCTACACAGGTATTTGTCGCTGACTGGCTACAATCCGAAGTACCTCATGACGCCCTTTAACCCATTGGGATATCAGATGGCCTGGAATAAGGAGGCAGTTGAGGAAGCTGTGAAGGAATTGGGTGGGGAAACAAGGATCATAGCGATTAACGTTTTGGCTTCAGGAGCTGCAAGCCTGGACGAGGCCATCGAATACATATCAAAATTTAAAAATAATATATATGCGGTTGCGACGGCTTCGATGAGACCTAACAGAATACGTGAAAACTTCCAAAAGCTCTACCAAGCATTCCTATCCGATGGAAAGTAACCTTCGCTAGTAGCGACTGACCTCGCCAACAGATCCGTTCCTATGAACATACTGGTTGCAGCAAGGGAATACCCACCATTTGGAGTTGGTGGGGTTGCAAGGCATACATTCTATTTGGTTAAGTATCTGAAGAAGCTGGGGGTTTCCTGCAAAGTCCTGTCGTTCGGTGACCCAAAGTGCTCTCGCGACGACGTAGTGTTCGTTAAGCCATCTAGTTCGATCATAAGCAGGTCGAACCGCCCATTAGCGCACGATGCAAGGATTCCCCTTGACATATTGCGCCTAACGAAGGTTGCTAGAGAACTTATTAAAAACAGGTCATTCGACATAATCCATATTGAAGAGCCCTACGTCGGTGCATTCGTTACGCATGAAAGGAAGGTTACTACAGTTCATGATACCAGCTACGGGGAGCTAAAGTCGATACTGCACTCTCCGATAAACCCTCCGAACATCAAGCGAGCCCTCTTCTATATCCTACTAGGATTCTGGTTGGAGCGCGTGTGCATTGCAACGAGCAAGATTGTGATAGTTCCCTACAAACACGTCAAGGAGGAACTTGTGAGAGTATACGGGACTCGCGAGGAGATGATCAGGGTCATTAGGAACGGTCTGGAACTTCCCGTGTCTTGTAGTAGTGATGACAAGGCTGAGGCCAAGAAGATACTTGCATTGCCGACCGATGAGCTACTAATCTTTGCCGCTGCGCAACATGTGGCTAGGAAGCGCCTGGATACCTTGGTGGAGGCGGTTAGATTGCTGCGCGAAGAAGGTGTGGAAGGGTTTCGCGTGGTAATAGCTGGAGATGGGCCGGTTAGGCCATACATCCTGAATCTTGTGGGAAAATACGGCCTTGAGAAGTATGTCCATCTTCCAGGATGGGTTTCAGAGAACCAACTTGTCTTGTATTACATGGCGGCTGATGTCTTTGCAATGACATCAGAGTATGAGGCTGGTCCGATATCTCTACTTGAAGCTATGTCTTTTGGCGCGGCCATTGTAAGCTCAATGATAGATGGATTCCCAAGGCTTATGCGCGATGGCGTTGAAGCTTTGCTTTTTCCAGTTGGGGATTACCGTGCCCTCAGCGATCACCTGAGAAGGCTTTTGAATGACGGGCACATGCGTGCAAGGCTATCGAGTTCAGCTAGACTTTTCGTCAGAAGGTTTGACTGGAAGAGTGTGGCAGAGGAGACCAAGCACCTTTACGGGGATATGCTCTAGTTGGAGACTCTCAAGATAGTCCAAGTTGCCCACGCCTTTCCACCCTACGTTGGTGGCCTCTCGCATGTTGTTGAGATGATATCCAAGGATCTAGTAAGGCAGGGGCACGAAGTTGAGGTGGTAACTCTAGACCCATCTGGCAGGCTGAAGAGGAGCGAAGGCTACGAAGGGGTAAATGTGAAAAGGTTTTCATGTCTTGCACCATCGAACTCGTACTTTATGCCATCTCCAAAGGTGATTCCATATCTTGAATCAATCGATGTGGATGTAGTACATGCCCATAACATTGGTGCTGTACTAGTGCCTGCCTGCTGGCTGGCTGTCAGAAGCAAACTTGCAAAGATCGCCTTCGTGCTGTCACCCCATCATCATGCTGCTGGGAGTAGTTGGCATACGAGAATGCTCTGGAAGCCTTACATGCCCATGGCGAAGCACGTAGTTTGCTCCGTCCATGCAGTTCACTGTGTCTCCGTTTTTGAGGCTAAACTTGTGAGAGATGACTTTGGGGTCGAGTCAATCGTTGTACCCAATGGAGTTGCTAATGATGTATTTTCATATCGCTGGAGTCCTCCTGAGGAAGGCTTAATTTTAACCTACGCTGGAAGGCTTGAAAAGTACAAGCGGGTTAACGTTTTAGTAGAATCTGCTTCGGTCCTGCTCAAACAAGGTTATGTTGTTACCTTACGCATTATTGGTGATGGACCGGAGTTCCCTAATATATCCAGGCTCTCTAGTAAGTTGGGTCTGGATGTGCAGCATTACCATTTTCTACCTAGGAGTGATTACCTTCAGCTTCTTTCAAGTGGCAGTTGCTTTGTGAATCTATCAAGATATGAAGCTTTCAGCATAGTGGTCGCAGAGGCTATAGCCATGGGTTTACCAGTTATTGCTTCGCTGCCATGGGGAGAGACTTTTAGATGCCACAACAATGTCTCACTCATTGACAGCGACTCGCCAGGCAATGTTGCTGAAGCCATTTCGAAGGCAGTAACTATGCATTCCGAGGGAAACGCCCCCGTTCTATCATGGCACGATGTCACACAGAAGTTAGTTAACGAAGTCTATATCCCCTCTTTAGAGCGAGCATGTTTCGCATGATGCAAAGAGACTCATATTCCGCCAACGTTCTAGAGATTATTATGAGAAGTATAGCGACCTACGCCATAACACGTAGACCTGGCGAGTGGACTCTCGATGAGCAATATATTGCTGACCTCGGTACGCTAGAAAGCACCCAAATCAAAGAGCTTTCATATCTCTTAGATGAAAACCATTTGACTTGGCCTTTTTATGGAACATTCGGTAAGCTTGATTCCGATGTCATATGTAAGCTGAAGGATCGTCTCAAGCCAAACTAAAGGTGAATAATGATAGATTTGATAAGTCTTGATTTTCAGGATCTTCTAATCTTCGGAACTCCGTTACTAGCCATCATATTTACATATCTACTGCTTAAGAGAGACAAGGCTGATGAACTACGAATCGTAAAGAGATGGAACATTCTACGCTGTCTACATTACTCATTACTCACAGCCATCGCCATAGTTACGATGTACTCTGTCTGCGTAGGCTCTAGGCCACTCATCTACTTCTTGATTGTATCTTCGCTTTTCATAACGAGTGTGCTTTATGGGGTAAATTCAAGTGAAAGAGATTCTCAAAGAGTATTGTTCTTGACAGCCTTGATATTAGCGGTTTCTATACCCATAACAGTCATAGCAGGTAACAATTTCTATCCTATGGGATTTGAGCGTGAGCCTATTCTGCAGACTGGGAGCCTAGAGGCATACCAGCTTGGTGCTATGGAAGAGAATCTATATTACTACATACCAATTGAGCCGTTGCTAGGAGTACCTGTCGCACTGATAACGGGGCAAACTATAATCACTCCCTTGATTTACAGGACATCTCTCTTGCTTGGAATGGCATTAGGTCTTCTGTCATTGTCCAGGAGGCTAAGCCACAATCCTGTAACAGGGATAATAGCAGTCTTCTTCTTCATTTCGATTCCTTCTCTATCCTTCATCGGACGGATGCTGAGCCTACCATACGCTATCTTCTGTATTCTATTTACTATACATCTGTATAAGTCACCCCGCGCTTCAGTCATAGGTCTCTGGATTGTAAGCTTACCTATGATATTCGCCCACCCGTCTGGGTTTGTTGCTGTTATCACGGTTCTCCTATCACTCGCATTAATGGGAATTAATAACTGGCCTTATAAGGGAAGGAGCAGTCGCAGAATCAGGCTGACCACTGTAACTATAATTGTATTGGCATCCACATATTGGACAGCCACATACTTGATCTCGCTGTTTGCGGAGCAGGGAGTCAAGTTCTACTCAACCATATACTTATACTTCTCTGGGGTGACAAAAGAGGTTATTGCAGGGCAACAATCATACATACCAAGATACCAACTTTTAGGATATGGTATCTTCGCCTATGCCTGGTCGGTTCCAGTAGCCCTATCAGCAGCACTCTTAATGTCCGTAATCTTCCAATTCATCTGGGAGAAGAAACTTGATCCAAGTCAAAGCCTTACAATAATCTCAGCTTTCGCTAGTGCGTCAATAATATTCTTAGCATACCTATCTTATGGTGGTGAATCGGGGCAATACCTCACCTCAGTTGGATACTTCCTATCACTATTATCCTCTTCGGTCGTGGCTACAAAGATCCTAATAAACAGGAGCAAGAAGCATGCCATTATAGCAGGGGCGCTACTTGCTTCCTTCATACTTGTTGGTACATATTCACCGGATTGGGCACCCCTTGAGCACCCAGACTTTGAAACAGCCGCAAAGATCCACCCATACCATGTCTATATAGAAGCTAAAACCGTAAAAATTCTAATTCCCACAGGAGCAACGGTCTATTACGACTACGACTTCCCCCTAGGAGGGGGGAACTACAAAATGGTCCGAGAGGTTATCCTGCAATTCATATCTGGAGCTGACCCAGCTCAGTTTGCAAGACCGCCTATTACAGTGTATGGAATTAAAGAAGAACGCTTCTCAAAAGACATTGCTATGGAAGATGGGGACACCGTATACTCAAGTGGGTATCACAGGATCATAGTCATACAAATACGCAAGTAAACTGAAACTGCTTAATGACGTGATAAGGCGCTGTCTTTTCAAATCGAGACCTTCGACCCTCGTGAGGTCATCTAGCTGTTGAATGTCTTGGTTTTGAGCGAATATTGGCACCCTCAGGGTGGGGGTGCGGAGCTAGCCACATTTCTATATGTCAAGAGGATGCTGGACGCTGGACTCAAGGTCACGGTTCTCTCAAACAAGGACGCCTATCAGCGAGTGGATTCGGAGAACCTGTCTCTACGGTCGCTTCCATTCGGCGCGGAAAGAGTTAGCAAGCTATTACTCATGCTGAGAAGCTCCTCTATCCGACAGAAAGTTATAGAACTCGCTAAAACCCACGACATAGTTTACATTACAGGCAAACTGCTGTTCTTGACGCCCGATTTGAAGAGGGCTAACCAAGACGCTAAGATCATTGCTCACCTCCACGACTACCAGCTAGTCTGCCCGCATGCTTCCCTCCACAATTTCCTCACCCATGGAAGATGCGGCTCCATTTGGAATAGCAGGGACTGTATGAGATGCGCTTATCGTTATGGGTATGTCGAGAGCCATGGCGTTTCTCAGCCTTTCCTTGATGCTCTTAGTACAGCTATGTGGAAACATGCTGTGAAGCTCCCTGACCTTATTGACTCCGTAGACTCATTCATCACGGTTTCTAGGGCCCAGAGAGGGCTCATAGCATCCGCCTTAGGTGAGCATGATACTACTTTTCTGAGTAAGAATGTGACACTCTATAACCCGGTGGAGGCGAATATTGGCTACGTTCCACCATCATTCGGTAGTGATTATACTTTAGGTTTCTTTGGAGGGGCCCGGTACATAAAGGGGTATGATCTGGCGTGCGGCTTGGTCAAGTGTCTCGATGGGTTGCCTATCAGACTGCTTGTCGCTGGGTCAAATACCTCTGCAGGTATCAGGGACGAGGGCAGAGTCGAACACCTAGGCAACCTTTCAGCAGCTGAGGTAGCTGAGCTGTATAAGAAGGTGTGGATAGTTCTGTTCACGAGCAGAGTGGATGAGCCTCTGCCTTATATTCTTGTAGAAGCTCAACTGAGGGGAAGACCCATCCTAGCCTCAAAGGTGGGAGGCGTACATGAGGTTCTCGTAAAGGACGGGTACACAGGGAGGTTGGTGGACCCTGTGGGCTTCAAGAGCGCGGTTGAGGATCTGCTAGTCTTGCTCGATGACAAGCCCTGCTCATACACTGAGGAGATAAGCGCAATGGCGAGGGAGTTTTTCCATGAGCGCTCCACAGAGTCTTACGATAACTTTCTGAAGTTGATGATTTAACGTGTTAGGGAGAGGCCACGTTGAAGGTTCAGCAGAAAGCATCTTCATGGCCGTAGCCTCAGAAATCATTAAGCCTAGGTTTAGAATCCCCGATTTCTCATCTCATATTGAGAAGCTCCGGTTAGATGATGTTCAAAGGCTTTCGCGCCTGATAGACGTGAACCGGATTGCTGTTCCTGTGTACGATTTGCTTAACTCGCTGGGCTCTCGTAATGCTCAGGTTTTGAAGCAGAGCCTAGAGTCGATTATTGCGCGGATTCAGAAGCTGGAGAGAAGTCGAGATGAGCTCCTAGGTAGGCTTTCAAGAGTTTTTGATGATGCGTATATCGATTATGCTGTCTATAAGACTCTTAACTCGCTGGGCTACGTCGGGGTGGATATAGACGTCATCATCGATCCGTCAAGCTATGATAGGTGCGTTGAGGTCCTTCTGGCGGATGGCTTCTTCCCGATAGACAACCTTTCGAAGAGGTATGCGACAGGATTCATTGTTAAAGGCTACGCAACCATAGTTGACTTGCACACGGAGCTCGCGGTGCTCGGGGTCAGGTACCTCTCTTCGAGTTCCCTGCTGAGGAGGAGCCAGGAGATCGAGTTTCAGCCCTCTTATGCTTCTAATCCTTTCCCTTTGAAAGTTATCGATGGAGTCGTGGATGCTCTTGTGAGGATGGCTCACTGCGTCTTGAAGGAGGGAAGTATAACGGTAGGGGACGTAGCTGAGACCTCGTATCATCTGGGCCACGACCTAGATGCGACTTTAAACTGCGTTAAGGACGAGGGGCTGAAACTCGCAGCCTCGATCTTCTCTTACATAGCCCTAGACAGATTGGGTCTAGAGCAGTATGGACCTTTGATTACATTCGAGAGGAGCTTCACCCATGGCCTTGCTAGGAGCATGATACACGATCAGAGCCGCGCTTCTGTCCCGCCTATAATGATTCCATCTACTGTCTCTATAATCGCCTTGTTTGACAAGCTGAAGAAGGGCAGGGAAGTTAGTAGGTACCTACTACTGCCCATGAGTTCCCTGAGATACGAGAGAAACGCTGCCCACCTTGGGAGAAAGATCCTTGAGCGTCTCTACGATTAGAGAGGCCTAGACAGTTGGGGAAGGTTGTGAATCCATTCTGTCGTTGGAAGAGAATCGCGAGGATACTCGTAGTTGAGAGGCAATTGATGACGCCACATTACCGACTGATAGAAAGGCTAAGTCCAGTAGCGCTCCGTGTTCCTGGGCATAGCAAAAAGGGCCTTGTATTGTCTTTCGATGTAGAGACTTTTCCCAGTACTGGCGTAAATAGACATGAAGCAGATGAAGAGTATGAAGAGTTCATACCAAGGCTTATCGAGTTACTGGATTCCTACCAGGTTAAGGCTCAATTCTTCGTATGCGGAAGGGTAATGGAGCTCTACTCAGATGAATTAGACGCCTTAGTTCGGAATGGTCATGGCTTAGGTGGACACGGATACATGCATGAAAGAATGTCTGCCCTTTCATTTACCAAGCAGAAGAAGATCATCGCTAAGGTCAGGGCCGCCGCAAGGGAATTCCTCCGCACAGAGCTGAGGTCTTGGCGGTCACCCTATTTGATATCTAATTTCGGAACATACAAAGCCCTAAGAGAAAACGGCTTTAAGGTCTCCTCCAGCACCATGGAAGCACGGCGACCTGTATTTATCAAGGGCATTATCGAAGTGCCGTTGATCGCAATGGACGGGGATGTTCTCGGCTATTCCTCATCTGACCCCGAGGCGGCTGCCTGGATAGATTTTATGAAGGAATCATTGTCTCAATTTGACAGCGGAATCTTCGTATTTGGCATGCATACTTGGCTCCAAGCAAAACACGATCCTAGGCTTAGTGGAATGGCGCGATTTCTCTCATGGATTCAGGCCTCAGGACAAGCCATATGGGTAGGAAATCTGGATAAATTTTCCACCACAAATCGTGCGCCCAAGCTTCAGAATCTCGCATGAGACGCGCTCAAGATTCCAGTTTTCTTGTAAGTTCGGATCTAGTCTTGGGCGTTTGGCTTGATGCGTTGTCCGGGTTAGGCGATCTGGATGCCTTGCGCAGGATGATCGTATGTTGGTGATGTGTTAGGTGAAAATAGTGATATTGCACGACGCAGGGTTTGGCTTCGGTTTGCCCGGCGGTGGAGCGGAAGCATACTGCGAACTTCTTAGTACGATAAACCTCCACTTAGACAATGCTATAATTAAGGTGGCTCTAGGAAAAGAAGAAGGGGTAGGCGTCGTGACTCTAGAGGGTAGCAAGATTCCTATCGCAAGGACAATCTACGATAAGCACATCACTGAGGGTCTGAGGGAACTTTGCAAAGACTTCAAGGCGGATCTTATACACGCGAATATTTTAAATGCCCACTATCCACTGATCGTATCTAGAATATCACGCAGTCTAGGTTTGCCCTTGATTGTCACTGTCCACTCATGGGCGTACCTATGCCCTACGGCTTGGAACGTGATGCTGCCAGAGCCGGTGCCCTGTGCGGTCTCATCGATGAACAGAAGATGCTTAAAGTGTATGATGTTCAGAGAAGGCTCACGCCGAAGCCAGCTAACGGCTGCTGTGAAGATGTTGCACGGGACATACGCCCTCCAGTTGCTCTTGAAGGGAGCTAGCTGCGTGATCTCACCGTCAGCTTTCTTCGCCAAGAGACTGTATGAAAGGCTAGGTATTCGAGCATACCATATCCCGAATCCTGTTAACCCCCTTCTGCTGAGGGAAGAGCCAAGATCTGAAGGGGACAGTAGCGTGGTTTTTGTGGGGAGGCTTGAATTCGAGAAGGGCGTCCATCTCTTGCCATGTCTAGCCAAGATTATCAACCCTATCAACGTGCATGTCCTCGGCAGGGGAAGGTTGGAGGAACTACTCCTTCAGGGCAGGTTCCCTAACCTTTTCTACCATGGATTTGTCACCGAGCATGAGAAACTCGACCTGATTAGAAAAACCTCTGTCATGATTATACCAAGCGTCTGGTGCGATATGTTTCCTACAACCGTTTTCGAAGCGTTCGCCCTCGGCAAGCCTGTTGTCGCATTCGACCTGGGAGGCCCTAAGGAGATGATAGAGGCCTCTGGGGGAGGACTGCTCGCGAAGCCATTCGACATCGAGAATTTCGCTGAGAAGGTTACGTACCTAGTTGAGAACCCCACTGAAGCAAGGAAGATGGGGTTGATGGGCAGAAGGTGGATAGAGAAGAACCTCCACCCAGACTGCTTTGCGGAGTCGCTGGCTAAGGTCTATGAATACGCTATGATATCCGGCAAGTGAGTCCTAGATTCAAGTCTATGGGATGGTGTATGCGCACAATCGACTTAGATGTGCGCGCTTCCATTGATATTTACTGTTATGCCGAACTAGGATCGGGTTAGGTGATAAAATTGAGGGTTGTGGTGCTAAGTGATACTGGCTTCGGGATAGGCGGTGGGGTGCCACTTGCCTGCACTATGTATTCTAAGCTGAATACTACATATTTAGGGAATGAGGTCATCAGCATATCCTTACCTACTGACTTGCCCCGTGTAGGCTTCGCTAGGGCGGTCGGCAAGATACCAATTATCAGAGGATTGCATAACGCTACCTTTAACAAAATCATAGAAGACCTGAACAAACGACTTGGGGTCGAACTCGTTCACGCGAACATATTAGACCCCCGTTATGCCTACTTCCTCTCTAATGCGACCAAGAAGCTAAACTTGCCTTTAGTTATCACCGTTCATACATGGGAATATCTCTGCCCCACCAGTTATAATGTCATGCTTCCTCGGATGATCCCCTGCAACAAGTCGTCGCTAAACAGACATTGCATTGGATGTTCTATATCCTTGGGAAGACTTAGGAAAGATCCCGTCGAGAAGACCGTGGTTGGCACTACTCAATTGTTGTATACCTCGTATGCTTTCAGAACGCTTATGAACCGGAGCGACTGCGTGATTTCACCGTCGAAGTTGTTTGCGACGAAACTGTATGAGAAATTGAATATCGTTTCGTATCACGTTCCGAACCCAGTGGATGCCGGAACATTCGGGGAGAGGGTTGGAACCGAGGGGGACAGTAGTGTGGCTTTCATCGGAAGGCTAGAATACGAGAAGGGTATCCAATTACTGGTCGCGTTGGCTAGGATCTTGGACAAGACTGATATACATGTTGCTGGTAAGGGGAGTCTAGAACGTTTCCTCCGCGGCATCCAGTTGCCGAATGTTATCTACCATGGCTTTATCACGGAAGACAAGAAGCTGGGTCTTCTTAGGAAAGCTACAGTTATGGTTGTACCAAGCATATGGTGTGAAATGTACGGTTATACGGTTTTAGAGGCGTTCACGTTAGGTAAGCCCGTCGTGGCTTTCGACCTCGGAGGGCCGAAGGAGCTAGTCGAGGCTTCCGGTGGCGGCTTGCTCGCGAAGCCTTTTGATATCAGAGATTTCGCAGAGAAGGTGAGATATCTGGTCGAGAATCCAAGTGAGGCAAAGAAAATGGGGTATGACGGAAGAAAGTGGGCGGAACGGAACGTTCACCCAAGGTACTGCGCAAAGAAATTGGCCAAGGCCTATGAGGTTGCAATGGCTTCATCGCACCACTAGAGAAAGAAGTATCATGCCAATAATCTGTTTCTTTGGCCCAGATGGATCCGGCAAGACATCTTTGGCAAATAGGCTGGCTCCAGCCCTCGCCCAAAGAGGCTATAGGGTCAAGGTTAGTTGGATGCGGGGTACGCATACGCTCTCCTTCATACTGGCTAGGCTGCTGGCTCGATGTGAGATCTTCAAAGGCGATAATCCTAGCAGGATCTCGATTCCTTCAGGGCTGCAGACGATCTGGGGTTTCATCGAGTTCCTCTCTATGATTCCAGTATTGCTTCTACGCTTCGTGATACCTGATGCCTTAGGGTTTTGGGTTGTTGCTGAGAGGTATACGCCAGACTTCATAGTACTAGCTTCAATCACCACGAATAATAGGATGCATATGGAAGTGATTAGATCGAAGTTCCTATTATCCTTAGCAAAAAAGGCTAGAGTAAGGATTTACGTTACAGCGGACATTGATGAGCTTTACCGGCGTAGCCACGAGAACGTTCAGTTCCTCAGCCGACAGCTTAGCCTATACGGAGCCCTAACTAAAGCGTTAGACACCCATATCCTCGATACTACACATAGAAGTCTTGAGGATTCCTTCCAAGAGATCAAATCGCTTACAGGATTATAGTTAAGGTTATGCACAAGGTAAGTTTAGCAATTCCTCGGATTTGCTAATGCGCGCGCTAGGTCTGTGGCTGTAGGTAAGGATTATGCGTATTGGTGTTATGATACCGACGTACAATGAGGAGAAGCATATAGCTCTCTGCCTTAATAGCCTCCTCCGACAGACTATTAGGCCGATCCAAGTAGTAATAGGCGATAATGAAAGTACTGACTGCACAAGGGAGATTGCCGCCAAGCTTCTAAATGAGAGCGGAATCGAATTCCAGATAGTAACTGAAGGAAGAACGCTGGAACTGGGCAAGTGGAACATTAGCTTCGTCTATTGGAGGACTAGCCAATACCTGAGGAAGGACCTAAACCTCGTCGCGTGCCTCGAGGCTGACGTAGTCCTTGCGGAGAACTACTACGAGGTTCTCGCCCATGGATTCAAGGACCCCCGAATTGGACTAGCTTGCGGAGCTTTGCTACCATGGGGATTTCCAGAATCCTCATTCCCCTTGCCAGAGTCTTGGAGAAAGAGTGTGATTTGGGGTCCCAACCGCGTGTATAAGTATTCTTGTTGGCTGGACTTGAACAGAGCAGTTGATCTGCGCCTCTTACCGGCTTGGGATACTGACCACAACGTGCTGGCAGCCACTAGAGGATGGAAGATAGCCCAGTTTGAAGAGGCCGTCTCTCATCACTTAAGACCAGCCAACCCTTTCCGAGGCTTCTCCAAGGGGTTGGTGGATCGATATCAGGGATATCCTGCGTGGTGGATTCTACGTAAAGCACTTTTCAAAACATTCGACCCGGCCCGACTCGTCGGTTATGGTTGCATGGCGGTTTGGGGGGTCTCCTCCCCATTGAAGGAGATCTATCGGCAAGCAGTAGTCTCTGAACTAAGAAGGCAGATTAGTAAGATATCCTCTGTTAGTAGAACGTAGAATCAGCGGTGATAGGTTTGGTAAGTTTGACTTTTGAGAGTCTCCTAGTCTTCAGAACCCCATTGTTAACCCTCATCTTCACATACCTGCCTACGAGTCAACAACAGGTAAAAGGTGTCGCGCTATGCACATCCAGTTTGCGAGACCGCCCATAACCCTATTCGGCATCAGAGAGCAGCGTTTCTCAGACGGATTTGCTTCAGACCTAGAAATCGGATGAAGATACATGGGTGAGCGCTTCTGTAGTGAGAGAGCAGCGATGGACGGAGAGCTTGGCGTAGATTCTATTAGCCTCGATCTACCCTATGTTAGCGTGGTAATAAGGCCTTACCGAAGGAGGGAGCTTCTTAGGATGACGATCCAGTCGGTGCTTGAACTGGATTATGACAGAAGAAAACTCGAAGTCATAATAGTGAAGAGTGCTGGCGACAGTGAGGTGGATGAAGGCCATACTGAGTTCTGTACAAGCGTTGGGCAATCTCTCACCTTCAGAATCTTGGAGATTGATGAAAATGTCGCGACTAGGGCGTGGAACTTGGGGATCAAGAGCAGCAAGGGGGATCTCGTAATTGTCTTGCCGGACGACGTGAAGGTGCATCCTTTGACCGTCAAGAGGGCTCTAAGTTACTTCGTGAAAGACTCATGTGTTGCAGCTGTGACATTTCCGGCAATTCCAGTAGACATTGAGGACATGATCAAAATACCATTACCTTCGAGGCTGCATCACCTCAAGATCCTTGGCACCATAAGATGCTCAAACGTAGTCTCTATAGTTACAGTCTATAGGAGGGATATGCTGTTAGAGGTAGGAGCCTATCGAGAAGACATGGGGCCACCCCTTTCAATACATGAAGATTGGGAACTGGGTAGCAGGATAACGAGGCGTGGATACAGGGTACTGATCGACGGCACCCTACCTCAGCTTCACCTAGAAAGCCTCAACATACATCCGAATCAATGCTCAATGCTTCATAAAGGTAGATCGGTGTACAAACTGAAATTCCTATCCTCGATTAAGGCTTATGTATTATCATACTTGAACCGGAACTGGTGGAGTATGTTGCAGGTACTTAGGGTTAGTCCTATTACACAACTCGCAGAGTACTTTGGCTATGGACTCATACCCGTTTTACTACTATTACTCGTCGCGACCCCTTTTTATGCAATCTGCTTAAGTTCAGGCGTCGTAGCAGCTAGCGTCATCATTAGTTGCAGTAGAGGATACTACAAAGCTTTCGGTCTAAAGGAGCAGGTAGTCTACCCAGTTATACTGCTGTCGGTGCGTATACTCCGGACTTACCTGTTTGCTCTAGGTTTTATTGTTAACTTTTTAAAGTGAATCGTAGCTCAACTATCGCTATTCCGTCATGCAGTTTGTTGATTCTTCATGAGACAAGGATTGGTCAGCGTTGTCATTCCCGCATATAACGTCGGAAAGTTCATCCGTAGGTGCCTAGATAGCATCCCAAGACAGAGTTATTCGAACACTGAGATGGTCACAAAGATTCTGGATATAGGTTGTGATCTGTGTTCTTGTATATGCAATAGATTCAAATGGATAATAATCCTCTGTCTTCACAACGTTCCAGTTGTTACGTTTTTGAACAGGAAAGTACTACGTCCGTAGCTCATGTCACCCCACCAACAAAATGGAAAAATAATCGTATTCACAGGTCCTGTGGCTAGCGGAAAGACAACACAGAGGTTGCTTCTTAGTCAATATATAGGAAAAAAGTTCACGACCTTGACGTTTACTTTTTCGCCGTTCTCGCTCACTTCGTATGCAGTCCTCTCCCTCTTAAAAAGTCTAACGCTGGTCTCTCATAGTAAACTTAAATGGTTAAACCGAAGAAAAAGCCATTCGATGGCCTTCCTGGAGACTGTGAATAAACCTCTCGTGACCAGGATACTTAAACTACTCGTGTTACTTGATCTTATCCAAGAAACAGAAATTTTATTTCTACTAAATATACTACTAAGATTAGGAATCTATGTGTTTGTTGAGGACTTCGTTCCGACAGTTACGCTAGAACACATCCTCTACTTGAAACTTTACCGAGGAGAGAGCATTTCAACGAATAGATTGATTGGGAAGCTATTTAGGATTATGCACAGGATTTTTAGCGAGAAGCTGTCAGCCAAGGTCTTGTGTATCCATCTTCAGTCATCAAGCGGTGTCAGATTGTTGAGGAGCATTAAGCGAGGTCGTGGGATTATAGACTCTCATACGATGCACGATTATGTTCATGAACAGTGCTTGATGAATGTCACCTCCAATATGTGCAGGAATCTAGTGGTCATTGAGACTAGCGATATGTCCGTGGTAGAGGTATTCCGAGAGATCCTTGACCAGATTGGGACGGCTGGGCTTCTTAGATGAACATTGTCATTTTAGGGTGCAATGGTGGAACTGACCTGGCATATGGGGGAGGAACCTATGTTGCCACTGCAATGGCGCATTGTTTAGAAAAACAAAAATTCAATGTTCATATGCTCTCTATAATTGGTCTAGATAAGGAAGACCTTATAAGGACCCATGGTTGGTGTCTTGGTCCAAGGGTCCACATCAAATACATTATGAGCGCTCTCAATAAACCGAGAATTCCCTTTTTTGTATCTGTCAACCTAACAAGAAAACTTGTTCCGATAATAGAAAGCATCAAACCAGATTTGATAATTTACAACGATGACGCCCCTAAATCCATCCAGACCGTTGCTCATAGACTACATGTGAGAACTCTCGCATACATCCATTTCTCTTACTGTGTTCGAAGACATAACTTAAAAACCTTGTATCTGACAACGGAGTGGAGTTGGATGGAAACTATCCTTAACTATTTAAGTTTATACCATCTATTATCTCCTCTACAAGAGATTGATAGGCTTATAGCCAATTCACGTGCGACGCAGACCGCAACACAACTAATCACAGGGCGTAGAGACATTAAGGTTCTCAATCCTCCTTTAAGACCGCATTACGGGAAGCCAAGTAGATTTAATTCGAAGCCAAGAATGTTTATGCATGCAGCTAGGCAAGATAAGACATTCCTTGAGAATATGCTTGTAGAATTCATAACTAAGGTAATAAAGAGGTACCCTGACTCCAAGGTCTTAATTAACCAGAATAAATCGAGACGGATAGCAAGGATGGCAAAGGCAAATGGTAGAGTCATCGTGACACAGAGACTTTCAAATGACATGTGGAGGAAAGCGTTAAGTGAAGCGAGATGGTACTTACACTTTAAGAGGTTTGAGGGCTTTGGCGTGGCGACCGCCGAGGCAGCCGCTGAAGGAGCAGTCCCATTAGTCTACGCTTCACCTCAAAATGGATCTTGGACAGATCTAGCGAGTGAATGCAAATATTGTTCATTCGAATCAATCGATGAAGCACTAAATAATGTAGACGAGATTGAGTCAGACGCCAAGAAAAGAGAAGAAATAAACGACTTCTTCCTCCGGAAGATGAATATGCTTAATATTGAGGAATTTGGAAGAAAGCTGTTAGCTTTAATACAATAGTAGAAAATAGCAGGAAGTTATATATGGGTATGAGCAGAACGTCTATTTCGATTGTCGTTGTTGCTTTAAACGAGCAGAAACGACTTCCACTACTACTCAAGAGCATTGAGGTCTGGCTAAATTCCGACGCACCTCTGGAGGTGATACTGATTGACAATGGTTCGGTTGATGGAACGCTCCAGATTATGAGAAGGTACAGCGATAGGTACGACTCTGTACGTGTTCTCAGGTATACGGGAGCGTTTGGATCGACTTGGAATCTAGGAGTAAGGTTGGCGAGGGGTGAATATGTGGTGTTTATGGGTGCCGACATGGCCTTACCATCAAACTGGTTGAACACCTTTAAGGAACTTGTCTCAAGGTATAAGGAATGCGATGCTTTTGTAGCGAAGCTTCTTCCCCTATTTCGCTATAGGGGCTCTCTCAACGACTATATTAGGGGATACTTTTTGGGAGACACCGCGGAGGATGGGAGATGGCATGAGCACACTTTTCACAGCGGTGGTCTCATTGTCAGAAGAGAGGTGGCTGTCAAGGTAGGTTTCAAACCTAACCTAGCAGTTGCTGTGGATGGCGATTTCTCGTATAGGTTCCTGCAGCATGGCTACAAAGCTTGTTATCTTCCCTCGAAATACTTCGTCTTTGATGAGCAGTATTATGATCTGAGTGGTTTTCTAAGGTTCTTTAAGAAACTCGGTTTAGGCGCTGTAGTTTTACTTCGGTCTACTAGAAGCACAGCTGTAGCATATACGCTTTTGAAAACATTTCTCGAACCTCTTACTCCCCATTATCTCGTTTTACGATACAAGAGAGCTAGAAGCTCGGTCAAGATAAGTCACTCAATTTGGATATTAGTAGGACTTGTCAGGTTGTATATAATCTTCTACACCCTCATATTATATGGCATATTAGGTAAAAAGATACCTACTAGAGTGGTGAGGAAGAAGATCTAATTAATGACTGAACGATTAACGATTAATGGTACACAATAAAAGGATTTACAAATCATGAAGAAAGTATCTGTTGCATTAATTTCAGAGTCTGTTGGTAAAACACCTGAAGTCATCGCCTCTTCCTTTGTCTTCGATGAAGCCTATCGGTTAGCTAAAAAAGGGATTAATGTTCATATAATAAGATCTAAAATTGAGGAAGATTCCTACTCGTATGGAATATATTTCCATGGAGAAAAAACGAAAGTAGACTCTCAAGCTATTGAATTGATTATGAGGAACTTACTTTTATACCCTATAGTATCACTATTTAGGAAACCAACATCTATTTATGGGGAAAATCGCTATGCACTCAATGTATCGAGAGTAATAGAGAAGAACGACATTGATCTAATTCATGCTCACTTTGCTTACCCCGAAGGTTTAGTTGGACTATTATTAAAACGATTAATAAATAAACCTCTTATCGTTACAACTTATGGGTATGATATCCAGATTGAACAATCTATTAATTATGGCATAAGACTTAAGCGTAGATACAGAGCATTAGTAGATAAAGTAGTAAAGAAGGCAGATATAATTATAGCGAATAGTTCGTATAATTATGAATTGCTAAAAAAAATGGGGTGTCCGATTGATAAGATAAGGTTTATACATTTGGGTGTAGATATTACTAGGTTTAATACACACTATGATAAATACTTAATCAAGAGAATATTAGGGATCGATCTTGAGGCACCAGTAATATTTTCTTGTAAGAGTGGTGTAGCAAGATATGGAATAGAGTATCTTTTAAGATCAGCGTTATATGTTCTAGATAAAGAGCCCAAAACAATTTTCGTAATAAATGGCAAGGGACCACTTCATGAATATTATATTTCATTGTGCAGAGAATTACGGATTGAGAAAAATGTTATTTTTACCAGAGAAATCCCTCGTGATAATATACCTTATTTTTACGCTTCATGTGATGTTTATGTTAATCCCGCATTGATTGAAGGTTTTGGCTTGGTTACAGCAGAAGCTATGGCTTGTGGGAAACCAGTTATAGGTACAAATTTAGGAGGAACTACTGACTTAATTGAAGATGGTGTTACTGGATTTTTGATCGAACCAAAGAACCCAATGCAAATAGCAGAGAGAATTATAACATTAATTAGGAATCCCGATTTATCGAAAGATATGGGAATAAAAGGTAGAAACATTATTGAAGTAAAGTTTGATAAAGATAAAAAAATAGAGGAATTAATTAAAAATTATAACGATGTATATGCTAAATCTGATAACTAAACTATTAAAACCTGATCCTGAATGATCACGTGAGAATTTGGAATTCATGCACTTGAAGGCATTCATTCTATTAGAAAATTAATAACTACAGAAGATAGACGAATGTTTTGAAAGTCTCCATTATAATACCTACTATATGGGAAAGAGAATCCGATTTACGTGAACTATTGTATTATATACGGCATCAGACCGTATTGCCATATGAAGTTATAGTCGTAACGGATGGTAACATAATGCATTTTAAAGACATATTGATGGACTACATAGACTGTAGTATAAAGTTTAAGCCCATTCTGATTAGGGATTCACCATTAGGTATGAAGAGAAACGTCGGGATAAAAAAAACAACTTGTGATTATATTCTATTTTTAGATGATGATGTTTTACCAAATAGAAGTTGGTTATTTGAGATGAAGAAGAGCCTTGAAGATGGTGCGGATCTTATCGGTGGCCCATCAAAACCCTTGTTCCCTAATGGCTTGAAGATACCAAGATGGTGGGACGAATCCCTAATAGGACGATATGTCGCAGTCGGCAATGGCCCTGATCGGATCTGGGGTTGTAATCTCGGGATTAAGAAGAGGGTTATCACGGATATTGGATATTTCGATGAAAGCCTGGGCCCTCAAAAAGGCCATCCATCCATTTACGGGGAAGATGTTGAATTCGTTAATCTAGTTAGACAAAAGAAATTATCGGTGATGTTTAATCCACGTGCTGTTGTATACCATAAACTAAACGCGGAACGGCTCTGTGTTGAATATTATAAAAAGCGTGCAGTGAAAGAAGGTTACAGCATTAAGGAACTCAGTAAAAGGCATAATAAAATCCTAATTGTAGAGTATCAGAATTAATGTCACTAAAGCGTATCAGAGATAATGTCACTCCTCCGCCATGGTTTTAGCCTGCTCGTTAAAGTATCTTTTGTCGTTGTAGATTTCAGCGGGAGCCTTCCATCCAAG